>ERZ795054.218-NODE-218-length-89463-cov-6.891520_pt1 | contig 89463 bp, 68 predicted proteins | sample MGYA00375138_ERZ795054 | MGnify/ENA primary metagenome ERZ795054 (study PRJEB30183, sample SAMN05720215) | anaerobic digester metagenome | isolation source: active sludge of municipal wastewater-treating anaerobic digesters | place: USA | collected 2014-12-23 ... | reverse complement strand
GCTGGGACCCTCCCGACTAAAGTCGGGATGCTCTACCAACTGAGCTACGGAGAGAAAAGCGGGTGCAAAGATAAAAACAAAATTCAATATCTTTCACCCTGTTGTCATCAATACTTCAGGATCTTTCCGGTAAACACTCCTGTTGATGAACCGATCCTCACCAACAGCATACCAGCCGGAAGATTTACCACCGGTACTGTGATACTTTTACCGCTGTCAACAGGCTGAATATCTTTCTGATACACCAGTCTGCCATCCGTTGTAAATACCTGAAGCAAGGATGAACCTGCCGATTCGGGTATTCTCACGGTAAACTGATCGTGGAAGGGATTGGGCCAGAGCAGCAGTTTTTCTGTGGCAGCGACCTGATCTATGCCCACAGGAGCATCGATGATGAGGTACACCGGGTAAATCCAGCTTTGGGTACTACCGTCGGAAAGGGTATGCTGAAGGGTAATTTTGGAACCGGAAGTGGCTGTGGGTGCAATCTGAACCTTCATGACATTTCCCGTAACCAGACTGGCTCCTGCCGCAAAATTTCCGAAGGGTTCGGTGGGGTCTGTCAGGGTAACCAGGGGATCGGAGGAAGTGAGGGTACCTGTTACTGAATTTACAGGTGCATACCCCAGGTTGGTGATTTTATACGAAAGGTCAATGGTTTCGCCTGCATTGATGTATCCGTTGTTGTTGCCGTTTACATCACTGATCTTCACCTCTTCCATCAGCATAAAGGGTTTGGGTATAACGGTGTTTCCCGCGGCCGGGAAGGTGATTAGGTCGATCCAGGCAGCATCAGAACCTGCCACCGAATAGACATCCTTCTGGTAACGCCACAGGAAGGTGTGCTGCCCGGCGGTAACAGGATAGGCAACCCGCGCCCAGGCTTTGGTGCCGTCCCACCACCCTTTGGACACGCCATCGATGAAGAATTCCAGGTTGTCGTATTTCTGCCCGGCTCCGGCTTCGCAGCTCACTTTACGCCAGAAACTGATGGTGTCGGGGTAGGCTGCGTACCAGGAAATGCTCAGGTCCGACTGGGCACTGTTTCCGATAGCACCGGACCTTGCGCACCAGGTACCCTCATACGGAAGGTTGCTGGTTACGGTCCAGTTGCCGGAACCTGCATGTTGCCAGTTGAATTTCTGGAAGTTGCCGGTTTCAAAATCTTCATTCCCAAAATTGATCACATCGGCAAGGGAAGCATTGGCTTTATAATAGCCTGCAGAAAACACAAGGTTGAACTGGAAGTTAGTCCCAACGGGGGTTGCTGTGTCCATCCGGGTATAGAACTGCACGTTTTCAGGGGTGTTGAGAACGATTTTCTGTAGTTGGATCTGGCTTGGTCCGGATAGCGGAGTGTAGGCTGAACCCGCTGTAACAGCACACTGATGCTGGCTGGCTTCGGCACCTCCAATATTTTTCAGGCGTGCACGGATGATCACCACCTCACCCTTTTCGAATTTTCCATTCCCGTTGCCGCCTGCCACATCATCGAAATAGAGGGTGTCGAACACCAGCACCGGGGCATAGCAGGTCAGGCTGAAACTGGATGTCCACTGGTTGGAGGCATTGTCGGAAATCACCATTTGCATGGCAGCCTGATAATTGTTGGGAACTGAATCGCTGATTTTTATCGTAAAGGCATTGAGAATTTGCTGAACAGATCCATTGGGAATATTGCCAAAGGTTGCGGTATTGCCGGTAACCTGAATGTAGGGGTTAAGGCTTGAAAGCACTGCGGTTACCTGACCGGCAGGCAGTACGCCGATGTTTTCAAGGGATACGTTCAACCCCACTGTTTCGCCAAAATCGGCCTGCTGGTTGTTATTGCCTGTGCCATCATTTACCAGGTGCGTTTTGTAGGTAACGAAAGGGGCATTGGCAACAATAAGGGGTACTTTGGCGATATAGGGGATTTTGTTGAAGGCGGTGATCACCAGGTCAAGGGTGTCAGGGGTGAGCGGCGTAACGATGTTCAGGGTCACGGTAGAACCACCCACAATGCCGCTTGCCAGAATCTGTCCGTTGTGGCTCAGAGTGGCCCGTGCACCGTTCACCGGGCAGAAGATGGGGAACTGGGTGGTACCGATCATGATAGCAGGCTGGTGGGATGCGGTGATCGGGAGCGGGCTGGTGGTGGTAACCTGCAGTGAAGGATCCCCGAAAATGGTCCAGGTATCGGTCATCTCATCCCCTGCCGAAGCATAGGTGTCGTTCATCTTCATGCAGCCACTGATCGATAAACCTCCGAAGGTTCTCTTGATATTGGAAGGATAACCTTCTTTCAGGATATCCACCATCTCATCCTGCCCTTCCATCGGCGGGTCCCAGCTCTGGTTGATGGTCGATCCGAAGTATGCCACTGCTCCGACAGGCTGGTCGTTTTTGGTGGCCCTGAGCCATGCTTCAGCAAAACAGGTGGTACTCACAAAATTACCGTTCACACATGCAACTGCCCACACAAAAGGCCACTTGCCGGTATTGCTCAGTGCAGCCACGTTGGTGTTGCTGAACCCCGAGGTACCCCAGCTGGTATTACTCCCATGCCCGGTATACAGAATTACACTGCCTCCGGCATCCACACCGGTTTGCACATTCGCTGCCGTTGGATTTCCTGCGGCATCATTGCCCCCCTGACTACCTTCGTAATACTCCACGTTACCGGTGTATGTGAAACCCATAAGGTCGGTCAGCATATTTCTCACGTGCTGCCAATCGTATTCATTGTCGTCACCCGGCCCCTCCTCTGAAGCGATTCCGATGGCTTTTTTAAACCAGCCACCCACTGTATCAGGATTAATCTCATAGGTAAGGGTCCTGAGTACCTGTGTTTGTACATGCTGCACATTTTCAGCCGAAAACCTCCCGACAAAAAACTCCGGGTAATGGTCGTTTCCGGTGATATAGGCATAGGCGTTGTCGGAATGGGATGCCCCCAATAGATTGGTAGGAATTTGCGCTGCATCTCCTACAAGCAGCAGGTAGGTGAGGCCGTTGGTGTTGTAATAGTTGGTAACATACGTCTTGATTGCGGCGGCTGTCGTGCCGATGGTGGCCACATCCACCATCTGGCATGGAATCCCTTTCTGGTTTTTCCATTTCACAAATTCACCCATGGCAGGCATAAAGGCGCTGTGGCTGATCACCAGCATCTTCCCGTTTTCACTCACCGGGGTGTAGGTAACTCCATAAATCCCGTAATTCATGAAATGGCGGTTGTACAGCTGCACAAAATCTTCATCCAGCACCTTTGGCAGTGCTGCCCTGGTGAGGGTATTCACCCCCCCGGGCCCCTGCTTTGTCACTTTGACGGTGATGTTATGATATACCCTGAGGACCTCGGTCACAGGATTGTACTGAAATGGTTGTACCAGCACTGTTTGTCCCCTGAAATCCCTGAGGATATAAGGCTCCCTGAGGGCAGCCACCTCTCCCGGGTAGAATTTATCCTTCTGATAAACGGCTCCCTTTACATAGAGCACCTCTTTTGGGTCGGTATCACGATACAGATTGCCACGTGAAGGAATCAGTTTGATGCCTGTAAATTCCTGATAATCCGAAGACAACACCTCAACCTGCATCACCCCTTCATCAGGGATAATCAACGATTTCGCGCCAATCCTTACCTCCGGCACCCCTGATTCCAGCACCGGAACTGTTCCTTGCAGATCAAGGGTATGAAACACTCCCTGCTTTGTGGTAGTCTCCCTGAGTACAAAACTGTTGAAGGTATACTGCAGGATGGTGCTTTCCGGGGTCGATTGTACCAGGGTTGTCTGCATGGCAGGATTTCCCGTTGAGGTAACCGATACCTGGGCCATGGTTACAAATGCGGCAAGCAGTAAAAAGCAAACGGCTACGGTCTTTTTCATAAGGGTGGATTGTGAATACAGTGTGCTTCGGTTCGGATTTAATATTTTATGATTTTTCTGATCATGGAGCCTGCAGGGGTTTCCAGGATCAACAGGTACATTCCTGATGGAAGATGACCGGTATGGAAAGAATAGGTGTCAGTGGCTCCATCCACGGAATACTGCTGCACAACCGTACCCGTCGTCTGGCACAGGAGAATCCTTCCCCCCGAAGGATTGTCCCTGGGGACACGTACCTGCAGAATTCCGTCCACCGGATTGGGCCAGACCTCCAGGGTTCCGGTAATCCCCGCAGGCTCCTGAATCCCCGTGCAGATGGAGGTAACCGGGAAGATTATGTAATCAATCCAAGCACAATCGGAACCATCGGTGGTATAATAATCCTTCGTGTACGCCCAGGTGAACCGGATCATTCCCGAATCAACCGGGAAAGAAGCCACCTCCCAACCGGGTTGCAATCCGCTCCATCTCCCGACATCCTGCTGGTTGATGCTGAAAACCAAAAAATCGTAATCTTCTTCTGACGATACCTTGTAGGCAAACCTGATGGAGTCGCGGCTTAACACCGGTATATCCACCTGAAAAGAAGTAGAGGACTGGTTGGGGATGTTTCCTGAACGCATACAGAAGTTACCTTCAAAAGGCGACTCAGTGGTATAGAACCAGGGCTGGGATCCGGTGAAAACCCAGGGCAACTGAGCCACAGAGGTATCTTCGAAATTCTCCTTCAGCGGATTCAGCATCCGGTAAAGGACCAGGGTATCCCCATATCCGCTTTTTTCTGCTGCTACCACCAGTTTCACCACACTCCCTTTGGGCAATGGAGCATTCTGCATCTGCGCTGTAAACACCAGATTATAGGATTGCTGGGCATTGAACAGCGGCATAGTGACCTGGGGGATATTCAGTTGCACCAGCGGATGATCCTGCGACAACTGCACCACAACGTTCTGCAGGTCCGCGTGGCCTTTGTTTCTGAGGTTTACCCTGAACTCAAACGGTTCATTGGGCTCAGGCAATCCATTGTTGTTGCCGCTGAAATCAGTAATAAACATATCGTTGATTTCCAACACGGCACTGTTGATTGTAAATCCGACCGGCGTGTTCCAGAACTGGGAGCCATCCTCGATGCGGATTACTCCTGTTACGGTATGCTGATCGGGTACAAAGTCCTTGATCTGAAAGGAAAAAGCAGAAGCGATATTTACCGATGCTGCTCCGGTGATGCCCGAAAGGGTGTGCAGGGAATCGGTAAGGGTGATGTAGCTGTCGGATATCAGCAGCTTCAGCGTGAGGTTTCCGGAGGGAAAGGAGGTAAAATTCTTCACCCGTACGTTCAACAGGATCGGTTCACCTGCATCGGTTTGCTGGTTGGAATTACCTCCAAGATCAATGTAACTGACACTATCGGCTAAAATGAACGGACCGGTGGGGGTCACTAAGTGTATGGTGTCGAAATATGGAATTCTGTTCTGGCCTGTGATGGAAAGGAGGGCATTGGCAGGTTGGCTGAAAGGCTGGATCTGCAGGTTCACAAATCCGTTTCCGTTGGTAACGCCTGCCCCATGGATCTGACCATTGTAACTCAGGGCTACATACTGATAGGGGTCGGCCTGGATGGAAACCTGTGACAAACCGGTAGGAAGAGTGCTGAGAAATGTAACGGTCGGGTTGGCCGGAACACCTAACCATGGCATCAGCGAAGGATCACCCATCAGGTGATAGATCTCCCAGTAATAGGGAACAGAAAGCCCGGATTGGGTAACTGACAGATTACCGGCCTGTACGATACCCCCCTGGGTGGTCCACCACTGGCTGTAAGGCTCTCCGTGGGTATGGAACAGCCTGTCCCAAAAACCCAATCCACTCTGGTTATAGGTGGGATTTACCACGATGGGCCCAAGACCTACTGCAAAATAATAATCTTCGTCCCAGTAGGTGAGGTCTGAAGCACCGATATGGCCGGCTGCCCCTTTGTTCTCTGCCCTAAGGAGGGTTTCGCCAAAGCATTGTGATAAACCGAATTTCCCCGTTTCACAGGCATTGCTGATCACCGTGGGATACCTTCCGGTGTTGGTAAGAGACTGCACTGTGGTGGAGGTAAAGGCAGGGTCGCTCCAACCCGAGGAGGAACCATGGGCAGAGTAGTTCACCAGTGAAACCCCTTCGTTGAACCGTTGGACAATCTGTGAAATCTGTCCACTTGAAGCGGGATATAGAAACGCATATGCCTGCATCCCATTTAAGGGTTTAACGTACTCGTTTTCAGCATAATGCATCTGCCCGTTAGCATAAATGCTGGCATTGTTGGCATCATTGCCGGCCACCAGAAGCCCGTTTTCCAGGTATCCTGCCGAAGGCATGGAAAATTGATCCACCATCAGGGTTTTGTCAATCTGCGGCTGAAGCTGGGCAACCGAAGTAGCAGAAAAACGCCCGTATTCCAGTTCGGGATAGATATCTCCTGTATACTCTGCATAATAGAGATCGGTAACGTGATTACCCGCCGATCCGTTGAATGCCGGTATCTGCGCAACATCCCCCACAATCAGGAGGTAGGAGGGGGCAGGATTGGCCGGGGAAGAAGCATCCCAGATCCCTTTCAGGTAAGCCTTCATGGAGGTGGTGGTGGACCCCACACCCGGCGAGCCTCTGTACACCTCCGTAACCTTGAACCCTTTCTTCTTTTTCCAGGCGATGAAAGGTTGCAGGGTATTCAGAAACATGGAGTCTGACAGGATGATATAATGCACTGGGCCGGTGATGGGAGAATAAATCTGGAATGCATTGCCGTTCAGGGTAACTGAGGACGGATCAGCTACAGGAGATGCAAAATTCTGCTTGAATGCCACCGGGTTGGAGATGCCTCCCGAAAAGGTGATGTGCACTTTTGCATATTCCATATACCGGACCTGCCGGGTTACCGGATGATACTGCACCGGCGATATGCTTAAACGGGCAATACGGGCATTGCGCATGATTCCGTCGTCCAGAATCCTTGCTCCGCCATAATCAAACCACTCATTTCTCGTATATACTTCAGCGTTTTTAATAAATGGTCGGTCGTCCAGGGTGGATTTGGAAATAGGAAGTTGTACCGGAGAAAGTTCCATGCCCATGAACGAACCGGGAATTTCAACATCTCTGGTTGACATCTCGGTAACAGAGATCTGCCATGAAGCCTCCACAGGGATCTCGATCATCCGGTTCCAGACCGGCAGATTGGGCAGACCCGGCACATCCGACGGATAACATTCAGGCATTGTCAGGCTGAAATAGCCCGGTTCTGTATGAAGTGGATTTACAATCTGCGGTACAGGAAAACGAACTTCCAAAATAAGTTGCCGGGCATCAGATTGCAGTATGGTGATTTCGGGACGGGCATGATTTCTCAAAATCCCCTGACCGTAAAGGGTTGGAATAGTTGCGAGTAGAAAAAAAACAACTAAAACGTTTAAGATTTTATATTGATACCTGCTCATGGGAGATTTCGGAAATTATGATGTAAAATTACACCTTTTTCTGATTTCCCTGACCGTTTATCTGATTTGAATAACAAGATTTTAACAATGATTCAAAACTGCCGGAAGGTCACTTTCGGGTTTCTGCATCAGACCCACAAGATCCCGGTCAGGCAAATGTTCCTGGATACTGTTGCGGTTAGCGGTAGGTTATGTCCTGGCCGGGATCCGGATGGTCATTACGGAACTTTTACAGGTATACCGTAAAGGTATGGTTGTTAACCGTTATTGTGATGATGTTGTCGCAGATTCCATTGCCGTAGTCGATGATACGTGTGGGTTTACCTGAAGGGGTAATCTCCATCACACCGCTTACAAAGTGCTTGCAGCCGATATTCTTCTGAAGCGGGGTGGTGATCAGCATGGTGTAGCTCACATTGGCGGCAGAAGTGCCGCTGGCCGAGCCTGTGATCAGGTATTTATCGTCGAGCAGTGCAGGGGTATTCATGCCGGCAATCCAGGTACGGGTGCGGGTCGAGTTCCAGGTGATGGTGCCCCCGTTGTTGGTTTGATGATACTGCCGTTTACCACCACCGAGTATGACAGAAATCCGTTGGTATCCAGTCCGTTGTTTGTTACGACCTTGGTTCCCAGCACCTGGTGGTCGTTGACGAAATAGTTGCTGAAGGTGTGGGTGATCACGGTTCCGCTGTCCTTGTAAGGCCCGGTGAAGCTGATCTGGATGATTCCTCTCCGGTATTTCCCGTCGGCACACAGGCAGTTGGTGGTACCGAAGTCGATGGTCAGGAGTTTCGGGGATACCGTAGTGTCGAGGCTAACGGTGGCACAGGTTCCGATAATCACCCATTCGGTCTGGTCGCCTGACTTTCCCGACTTGCTTTTGGTGGAATAGGCTTCGTCAGCAATATCCTTTACTTCATTGAACAATGTTTCAGCGGTGTTCTGGTCTTTCGATAAATCGGTGTAATCGTCCTGCTGATCTTTCTGGCAGGCAAAAGCAATCAATGCCATCGCAACGATTGCGGTAAATGTAGCAATTCCTGTTTTCTTTTTCATTTGACAGATGTGTTTGGTGAGTTGATATATACCGGATGCCTGAACAACGCAAAAGTTAATTTCACATTGCAAAAATAATCCTAAGACTAACTATATCAGTATAAAAAATTTCAGTAAAGCAAAATCAGACTGATGGCCATAACGGCCATTCCGGCAATAAGCCCATAAATGGAAAGGTGATGTTCGCCGTATTCTCTAGCAGAGGGGAGCAGTTCATCGAGGCTGATGAATACCATGATTCCTGCCACTGCGGCAAAGAGAAATCCAAAAACCATGGGGCCCATAAAGGGCATCAGGATCAGGAACCCCACGGCGGCACCCACAGGCTCTGCCAATCCGGAAGCGAATGAATTCCAGAAGGCTTTTTTTCTGCTGCCTGTGGCGTAGTAAATGGGAACGGATACAGCAATTCCCTCAGGGATGTTATGGATGGCAATGGCTACCGCAATGGCAATACCAAGACCCGGATCCGAAAGGGCTGCGGTGAAGGTTGCCAGCCCTTCAGGGAAATTATGGATGGCAATGGCAAGGGCCGTCACAATGCCCATCCGCATAAGTTTCGGGTTTTCACTGGTTTGCGAATCCTGCATCGATTCCACCATTCTAATCTCATGCGGATTTTCTGCCGAAGGGATCAGTTTGTCTATCAGTGCGATGAGTCCCATCCCCAGAAAAAAGAAAAGCACCGTATATCCATATGCCGGTTGGGGCTCATATACCTCCTGGAGTGCAGTACGGGCTTTGGCGAAGATCTCAATCATGGAAACGTAAATCATAACGCCTGCTGAAAACCCGAGCGATACAGAAAGAAAGCGGGTGTTGGTACGTTTGGTCAGGAATGCCAGTGCCGATCCGATGCCGGTGGATAATCCCGCAAAAATTGTGAGGCCAAAAGCAAAAAGGATGGTATGAAAATCGGTCATAGGCTCATGATTTCTTACCAAACCCCAGGAACCCTCTTTTTGTTTTCGGGAAGTTTTTATGCGCCTCCGGATGGAGTAACGCCATTTTCGGATCACCGGGACTCAATAACTGCCAAACCCTGCTCCAGCCGATAAATCCGCCGATATTCCGGTCATCGATGAAGATATCGGCATTCAGTTTCCGGCTGTAACTTTCATCCATCACTTCTCCTGGATAATTTTCGTTGACGGCAAAAAATTCCACCCCGTTCTGCCGGCAGTATTCAATGGCCTCTTCGAGGCAGCTTCCGGTTCTGAAGGTCCAGAGGATCAGCCGGTGCCCTTTCTTCTGCAACTCCTTCAGGGTGGCAAAGGCAAAAAGCATCTCCCTGCCGATCTTCGGGTAGTTGTTCTCGACAATCGTTCCGTCGAAATCAACGGCAATTTTCAATGAGTTTTCGTACACCACAACCATTGCCCAAAACTACAATTTTTAAGCTTTGGATCATCCATCACAGATCAATTATCCTGAGGAACCAAAATTTTTGCATCTTGCACCCCAAACCTCCTGCCGTGAAACCCAACCACCGGATCACAACCCTGTCGCAACAAAAAAGATCGTACCTGGCAGCGCTGGCTGCAATCCTGCTCTGGTCAACCATTGCGGTGGCATTCAAAACAGCCCTGCGGTATCTCGATCCCTTTCAGCTGGTGTTCTGTTCAAGCCTGGTTTCTTTTGTTTTTTTCATGCTGATTAACCTGTTTTCAGGCGGGTTCAGGGACCTGCTGAAAAGTTCAGACCGGAAGGGGATCGCCCAATCAGCATTGCTGGGGATGCTTAACCCGTTCCTGTATTATCTGGTGCTGATTCATGCCTATGACATGATTCCGGCTCAGGAGGCAATGACCCTTAATTACATCTGGCCCCTGATGCTCGCTCTGCTGTCGGTACCCTTTCTTCGGCAGAAACTGGGAACTACAGCCTTTCTGGCAATGATCCTCAGTTTCAGCGGCATTATCCTCATTGCCACCAAAGGACAGCTTGCCTCCCTTTCATTTTCTGCCCTGAAAGGAGACCTTCTGGCGGCCGGCTCCTCCATAATCTGGGCGCTATACTGGATTTTCAACCTGAAAGATGACCGCACCATTCCGCACAAGATGTTCTGGAACTTCTTTTTTGGATCGGTCTTTTCATTTCTGGCTGCTCTCTGGTTTTCAAACCCTTTTGACATCAACCTGAACGGATGGCTTTCAGGTACCTATCTTGGATTGTTCGAGATGGGGGCCACCTTCCTGTTGTGGCTTACCGCCCTGAAGCTTTCCAAAAAAACGTATCTGATCAGCCAGCTGATATTCCTTGCCCCTTTTATCAGCCTGATCTGGATCAGGCTGGTGCTGAAGGAACCGGTGCTTCCCGTAACCCTGATGGGGCTGGTTCTGATCGTAGCAGGCATTTTATGGCTGCAATGGTCGGAGCGGCAAAAACCGGAAGGGAAGCCCCGGAAGTGATATTTTGACCGCACAACCTTTTTTTTGGTAATATTGCATTCGAAGAAACGGATGGTGTTATGGCTTACAGTATGGGGGATATTTACCAAAAAATGACCTCTTCGGGCAGAAGGCAGTTTGCAGTGCTGGCTGATCCCGACAAACTCACCAATTCCCAGGCTGAAACCCTTGCCGAACGGTGCAATACCGCAGAGGTGGACTACATTTTTACAGGAGGCAGCCTGGTAATGCAGTACAGGATGGAGGAGATGGTTTCGGTAATTCGCCGCCATACCCGGATCCCTGTGGTTTTATTTCCCGGAAACGTGCTGCAGGTCACTGACCAGGCGAACGCTATCCTGTTTCTCTCACTGATCTCCGGAAGAAACCCTGAAATGCTGATAGGCCGCCATGTGGAGGCTGCACCGATACTTAACAAGAGTGGACTGGAAGTTATCCCCACCGGGTATATGCTGGTGGAAAGCGGAGCCCTTACCACTGCCCTCTATATGTCGGGTACCATTCCGGTTCCCCGCTCCAAACCTGATGTGGCTGCCTGCACAGCCCTTGCCGGACAAATGCTCGGGCTTCAGGCGATCTACCTTGATGCGGGGTCGGGAGCACTTCAACCGGTTCCTCCTGCCATGATCGCCGCCGTGAAAGCACAGGTGCACATTCCGGTTATCGTAGGCGGAGGGATCCGGACCACCGATGACTGTCTGAATGCCTGTAAAGCCGGTGCCGATATCGTTGTGGTTGGAAATGCCATCGAATCAAGGCCGGACCTTATCGCTGAGTTTTCACGGATCGTGCATACTTCCCCGTTGCTGTAGTTCCATTTCCCATAAACCGTTCATCAAAATTCCTTTTGCAGCTATGAAGATAAAGAAGTACTTCCTGTTATCCCTGATAATGATCTGTATGCTCCCGGCTTTCAGTCAGGGACAGAAACTGCTCACCATTGATGACCTTTCAAACCAGACCCTGATGCCTGTTCCCCTGAGGAATATGCAGTGGCTTCCGGGTGCCTCCCGATACACATTTATAAAAGAGAATGCCCTTATGATGGGCTTGCCCGCTGCAAAAGAGGATCAGGTGCTGATGACCCAGGAGAAACTGAACGAAAGCCTTACCGAAGCCGGGCTGGGAAAAGTACGCAGGTTTCCCGATGTCACCTGGATCAGTGATGAAGTGTTGCGCTTTCTCTATGGAACAACGCTGGTTACTGTGAATGTGAACACCGGAAAAGCAAATGGTGTGCTGGAGATTCCCCAGGGAACCGATAATGCTGAATATGATTTCTCCGGACTGGCAGTTGCCTATACCTCCGAAGATGATGTCTATATCCGGGCAAAGGATCTCGACATAAGGGTAACAAGCGATGGAGGCAACGGGATTGTGAACGGTCGTACCGTGCACCGCAACGAATTCGGTATCAGCAACGGATTGTTCTGGTCACCTGATGGTGCCAGGCTTGCCTTTTACCGCAAGGATGAATCGATGGTAGCACAGTATCCGCTGGTGGATATAGACAAGCGCATTGCAGAAGTGGAATACATCAGATACCCCATGGCAGGTATGACCAGCGAACAGGTTACGGTTGGGGTGTACGACCTCAAATCCAAAACCACCACCTTCCTGAAAACGGGGGAACCGGCCGATCAGTATCTTACCAACATCACCTGGTCGCCTGATGGGAAATCCATCTACATCGCCGTCCTGAACAGGGGGCAAAACCATATGAAACTCAATCGCTACAATGCCATTACCGGAGAGTTGGAACTGACCCTGTTCGAAGAAAAAAGTGATTTCTATGTGGAACCGGAGAACGGCCCCATGTTCCTTACCACCAACCCTGACCAGTTCATCTGGCAGAGTGAAAGAAACGGATGGAACCATCTTTATTTATATGATGTTACAGGAAAACTGCTTAAAAGATTTACCTCAGGCAACTGGATGGTAACCACTGTGCAGGGCTTTGATAAATCGGGCAACTTTCTGTATTTCTACGCAACAGAAGCCTCTCCGCTCGAAAGGCATTATTATCAGCTCGATCTCAAGAAGGAAAAAATCACACGCCTGACCGCAGTTGCAGGAACACACTCGGTGAAAAAAAGTCCTGACGGCAAATTCTTTATCGACCAGTACAGCAATTGCACAGGTATTGTGCTCCAAACCAATCTTACCGATCAAAAGGGGAAAATCCTTAAGACATTACTGGAAAACAAAAACCCCCTTCAGGAGTATCAGAAAGCGGAAATCCGCATCGATTCCCTGAAGGCCTCCGACGGCACCACCCTCTACTATCGCATCATTCTTCCTCCGGGATTTGATCCGGCAAAGAAATATCCGGTATTCTTCTACCTGTATGGTGGCCCCCATAACCAGCTGATTACCAACTCATGGCTGGGTGGGGCAGGACTGTTCCTGTATACCATGGCCCATCAGGGATATATCGTTTTTACCCTCGATAACAGGGGAACTGCAAACCGCGGATTCTATTTCGAAAGTGTAATCCACCGCAATGTGGGTAAAATTGAATCGGAAGACCAGATGAAAGGGGTTGAATATCTCCGCTCATTACCTTATGTCGACCAGAGCAGAATGGGAATAAACGGCTGGAGCTACGGAGGGTTTATGACCATTACCATGATGCAGAGATATCCGGGTGTTTTCAAAGCTGCCGTGGCGGGTGGCCCGGTGATCGACTGGAGATATTATGAGGTGATGTACGGTGAACGGTATATGGATACCCCCGATGAAAACCCCATGGGATACAGGGAGTCAAGTCTCATTCAGTCGCTTCCCGGTCTGGAAGGCAGACTTCTGGTAATCCATGGTACAATGGACGATGTGGTAGTATGGCAACATTCACAGGCCTATCTGAAAGAGAGTGTGGCCAACAAGAAACAGGTTGATTACTATATCTATCCGGGCCATGCCCATAATGTGAGCGGAGGGGATCGTATTCATCTCCATACGAAAATCGCTCAGTATATGTCTGACCATTTATAATGCCCTATGGCCAAACGGCTGCAGCTTGAATATTCTGTTGCCTCCGATGCGGCTCTGCTCGGAATGGTGACCGATTTGCCCGGCTACCGGTTGGTTCATTTTGTGAATAAGACATTGCATTTCAATCTTGTACGTATTCCTGACCTCACTGTTCCGTTGCCACGGCTTGACCAACCGGTGGATTACCCTTTTTTCTACTGGTTTGATACCGATAATCGTATGGGATTTTCACTGCTGGCCAATAGCAGCAACGGATTTCCGTTGTTGGGTGCGATCAGAAATATTGATTATCTGTTGATTACAACCGGTGTGCACAATCGTTATAACCTCGACCGTACCTCCCGGACTTTGCGACAGGTGGAAGGCATCCGGATGGTTCAACGGGTTAACCCGCGAGCCCTTAATGGATTCGAAATGATTATGCAAAACGTTGAATTACATCTTTATAAAGAAATCCCGGAAAGCAAATTACTATGGTCACTCATCTGATTCTGATCCTGTTCTTTCTTCTGGCTCCGGCAGGTATATTGTATCTCTGCCAGAAGGTACCGTTTCTTGCAAAAATCGGAGCCATTGTGCTTGCCTACGTGCTTGGTTTCCTGGTGGGAAATATTGGTATCATTGATCCCTCCTTCAGCAAAACACAGCAAACCCTGTCGGAAGTGATGGTGATGCTTGCCATCCCGCTCTTGTTGTTTTCTCTGAGGATCCGGTCATGGATTAAAGTATCCGGCAAAACTTTTATGGCACTGCTGCTGGGGGTTATCGCCCTGGTGGTGATGATTGCATCGGGGCACAGGCTTTTTGGCGAACAGGTGCCGGAATCATGGAAAGTAGCAGGTATGCTCACGGGGGTATACTCCGGCGGAACCCCGAACCTGGCATCCATCAAAGAGGCATTGCAGGTTACGGATGATACCTACATTCTGACGCATACCTATGACATAGTTATGTCTACGGCTTACCTGTTTTTTCTGATTACCATCGGCAAAGTCTTGTTCCGCCGGTTCCTGCCACGATTTCATTCGCCGGGTAAAACCGGTGAAGGAGACAATGGAGTTCAGGAGATTGCAGAGGATTACACCGGAATTTTCAAAGCCGGCATCATAGGTCCGCTGCTTGGGGCTGTGGGGATTTCAGTACTGATTCTGGCGGCGGGTTTCGGATTAAGCACCATTGTGCCGAAAGACTATTCCACCGTAGTGGCTATCCTTTCCATCACCACCTTTGGTATCCTCCTTTCGATGGTGCCTGCGGTCAGCCGTATTAAGAAATCGTTTGAAACCGGGATGTACTTTATTCTGGTATTCAGCCTGGTGGTGGCCTCGCTGGCAGATTTCAGCAAATTCAACATTGAATCCCTGAACCTGATGCTGTATGTGGGTTACGCGGTATTCGGAACGCTTTTCCTCCACGTATTGCTTGCAAAACTGTTCAGAATTGATGCCGATACCACCATAATCACCTCAGTGTCAATGATCTTTTCCCCGCCATTTGTTCCAATGGTAGCAGGGGCACTGAAAAACAAAGAGATTATTCTCTCCGGGCTGATTACCGGTCTGATAGGCTATGCCATTGGCAATTATCTGGGCATCACCATTGCCTACCTATTGAAGTGACAGGTTGATGATCTCCCTGAACAGGTCGGCTCCTGTTCCAAGCAACACATCCGGAAAGTCATAGTCGGGCTGGTGGAGGGAGGCTACCCTGTTGCCGGCCCCCAGGCCAAACAATACCCCTGGAATCTCTTTGGTGTAATAGCCAAAATCTTCACCCCAGCTGAAGGGGCTCCCGGCCTCAATCACCTCAAGCCCTGCTGTTTGTGCGGCTTCCGTCACCAACCGGGTGAGGCGGGGATCGTTGTCGGTGGCAATGAAACGCTGGGTCCAGTCGAGGGTGATGTCAAGCCCGCAATCCGAAGCTACCTTTTGTACCTGATCAACAGTAAAGGCTTCCAGTTTTCGCAAATGGGCCTCATTCGCGGCCCGCAACGTGTAGTGCAGCTCGGCCTCATCAGCCGAAACCCCGTAGGCGATACTTCCCAGCCTGATGTACACCGGTGTGAACAGGGCAAAATCGGGCTGGTCGGAGCGCCGGTTTTCGGCCCTGCGCAACGTGCCTATGATTTCAGCCACCGCATTGGCAGGATTGTTCCCCCTCATGGGTTCCCCCGCATGGGCCTTGACACCCTGTAGCTTGATAATGATGCTGTTAACAGATGCAGTGAAGGTCCTTTCCCTTACAATTACAGTCCCTTTCCGGTATCCGGGAAGATTATGCAAAGCAAAGATATAATCGGGCCATATTTCCCTGAAGCGCTTGTCGCTCAGGAGGCTAACTGCACCGGCTCCGTTTTCTTCTGCAGGCTGGAAAAGCAACACCACGCTCCCTCGCTCAGGCCTCTGTATCCCCAGTGCGGATGCCACACCACACAGAATGGCCATATGTCCATCATGCCCGCAAACATGGGACACCCCTTTCTTTACCGACCGGTATGTAAACTGGTTCGACTCCTCAATCGGAAGGGCATCCAGCTCGCAGCGGAGCATGATCCTTTTCCCGGGATTTTTCCCTTCAAACACTGCAGCCACACCATTTCCCCCTAATTTGCTGATGATGCGGTCGGGTTTCTGGTCTGATAAAAACCGGCTGATACGGATGGCGGTCTGTACCTCCTCCCCGGACAACTCCGGGTATTTATGCAGTTCCCTCCGGAGCTGCGTGAGCAAAACTTCTGAGTATCCGTGGGTTGAGGCAGGCATAGGCAGATGTTTCGGGTTAAACAGGCTTTCAAGTGCAATGTTAGGAAATAATGGAATGAAAAGCAATAGCTTACACGGTTCCGGTAAACAGTCCAATGCATTTTTTAGTAATTTCGCAAGCCGATAATTTAAACAAGGGATTTACAGCGCATTATGGATTACCGTTTCAGAGAGATCGAAGCCAGATGGCAGCAGTTCTGGCAACAGGAGAAGACTTTTAAGGCAGAAAACAGTTCATCAGCCCCGAAATATTACGTGCTCGACATGTTTCCTTACCCTTCAGGGGCAGGTTTGCATGTGGGCCATCCACTCGGGTATATCGCCAGTGATATCTACGCCAGGTACAAATGGCTCAAAGGATTCAATGTGCTGCATCCCATGGGTTTCGATGCCTTCGGGTTGCCGGCGGAACAGTATGCCATACAAACCGGTCAGCATCCGGCAGTAACCACATCAGAAAATATAGCACAGTATAAAAGCCAGCTTTCACGGCTGGGTTTTGCCTACGACTGGGACCGTGAGGTGCGCACCTCAGATCCCTTCTATTACAAATGGACCCAGTGGGCATTCCTGAAAATGTTTGATGCTTGGTATGATGAAGAAACCAATCGGGCAAGACCCTTGTCGGAATTGATTAACCGGTTCAAATCACAGGGCACCAATGGGTTGAATGCCGCAAGGTCGGCTGGGGCCATCGATTTCAGCGCTGCTGAATGGAATGAGATGCAGGCTGAGCAGCAGCAGCAGGTGCTGATGCACTACCGAATCGCTTACCTGGCCGATACCATGGTCAACTGGTGCCCGGCACTGGGAACGGTTCTGGCAAACGACGAAGTGAAGGATGGCCTGTCGGAAAGGGGAGGCCACCCGGTGATCCGCAAAAGCATGAAGCAGTGGTCGCTCAGGATCTCAGCATATGCACAGCGCCTGCTCGAAGGACTTGACTCCCTCGAATGGTCCGAATCTGCCAAAGAGATCCAGCGCAACTGGATCGGCCGCTCCGAAGGGGCTGTGATGCGGTTTAAAGTGATGAACCATGAATTTGAAATCGAAGTATTTACCACCCGCCCCGATACCATCTTTGGCTGCACTTTTATGGTGCTGGCGCCCGAAAGCGACCTGGTGAAAACCCTTACCCATCCCGATCACAGGCAGGAGGTGGAATCCTATGTGACCGATGCCGTGAACCGTTCCGACCGTGAGCGGATGGCCGAAGTAAAAAACGTAACGGGCGTATTTACAGGAACCTATGCTGCACACCCATTCATCGGTGAACCCATCCCCATCTGGGTGGCCGATTATGTGCTGGCGGGCTATGGTACCGGCGCTATCATGGCGGTACCTGCCCACGACACCCGCGATTACGCCTTTGCCAGACAGTTCAGCCTGCCTATTGTCCAGGTAATCGACGGAGATATCTCCGAAGGCGCTTTCGACTCGAAGGATGCCCAGGTGATCAACTCCGGCTTCATCACCGGACTGCATGTGAAGGAAGCCATCCGGGTGATGAATTTGAAGCTGGAGGAGATGGGCATCGGTTACAGCAAGGTGAACTACCGACTCCGCGATGCCATTTTCAGCCGCCAGCGCTATTGGGGTGAGCCATTTCCGGTCTATTACCGCGACGGGCTTCCATACCCCCTTGCTGAAGAACAACTGCCGCTGGAGCTGCCGGAGGTGGATGCCTTCCTCCCCACCGAACAGGGCGATCCTCCCCTCGGACGGGCCACCGGATGGCATACCCCGGAAGGATATCCGTTTGAGCTGAGCACCATGCCCGGATTCGCCGGCTCCAGCGCCTACTACCTCAGGTACATGGACCCGCTGAACGACAACACCCTGGTCGACAAAGCCGTGAATGCATACTGGCAGGATGTGGATCTCTACATCGGTGGGATGGAACATGCCACAGGGCACCTGATCTATGCCCGGTTCTGGAATAAATTCCTCTTCGATCTGGGCTATGTGTGCAAGGATGAACCTTTCAGAAAACTGATCAACCAGGGGATGATCCAGGGGCGCTCCAGCCTGGTGTACCGGATCAATGGCACCAATACCTTTGTATCCTGCGGACTGAAAGAGGCTTATGATGTTACCCCGCTCCATGTGGATGTGAACATCGTTTCCAACGACCAGCTCGATATGGAAAAATTCAGGATGTGGAGACCCGAGTTTTCCTCAGCCGAATTCATCCTCGAAAATGGTGTGTACCATTGTGGCTATGAGATCGAAAAGATGTCGAAACGGTTCTATAACGTGGTGAACCCAGACGATCTGGCCGACCGCTATGGCGCAGATACCCTGAGAATGTACGAAATGTTCCTGGGCCCCCTGGAGCAACATAAACCCTGGGATACCAACGGCATAGAAGGGGTATACCGGTTCATCCGGAAGTTCTGGAAGATGTTCTTCAATGCCGGTGGCAATTTTTCTGTTTCCGATGATGAGCCAACTTCTGCTGAGCTGAAGGTGCTGCACAAAACCATCAAAAAGGTGCAGGAAGATATTGAACGCTTCTCATTCAACACGGCAGTAAGTACCTTTATGATCTGCGTGAATGAGCTGGGGGATCTGAAATGCAACAAACGAGCTGTACTTGAGCCCCTTACTATTCTCATCTCCCCCTATGCACCACATCTTGCCGAAGAACTCTGGCATCTGCTGGGGCATCAGACCACGGTGGCCAGGGCTGAATTCCCGGTCTTCAATACCGGTTTCCTGGTGGAGGACACTTTCGAATATCCGGTATCCTTCAACGGAAAAACCCGTTTCAAACTCACCTGTGCCACTGCCGCCAGGCCTGCCGAAGTCGAGGAAGCCGTGAGAAATCACGAACAAACGGCAAAATATGTGGCCGGAGGTGCCATTAAGAAAGTAATCGTTGTCCCTGGCCGCATTATCAACGTTGTAATATGATCAGATAGCATCACAAGGTTGATGTTTTAATTAGAAATTAGAAATTGGAAATTAGGGAATGGGGCTTGAATGATGATTTGGGAATCAGTGAATATCAGTTATATCCGTTACATCCGTGTGCTATTGTAAACAAAGAACTACCATCATCAACATGGACTAAATAGAGGTAGAAAAAACCTTCTGGTAACATGAGAAAGATCCTGCGAAAAGTTTGGAAAATTGCCTGGAAAGCAGCCCTTTGGTTTGTGGTGATCAGTGTGCTTTCGGTGGTGGTGTTCAAATGGGTTCCGGTGCCGGTAACTCCGCTGATGCTGATCCGGTTGGCAGAACAGAAGGCGGATGGGCAAGAGATGAAGCTCAACAAAGACTGGGAACCCCTGCGCGATATTTCGCCGCACCTGCAGCTGGCGGTAGTATGTAGCGAAGACCAGAATTACCTGCGGCACCACGGATTTGATTTCGGCGCCATTAAAAAAGCTGTAAAGCACAACGAGAAGAGCAAACGAAAACGGGGCGCCAGCACCATCAGTCAGCAAGTGGCAAAGAATGTGTTTCTTTGGCCCGGGCGTTCGTGGATTCGCAAGGGCTTTGAGGTCTACTTCACTTTTCTGATAGAGACGTTCTGGAGCAAGCGGCGCATTATGGAGGTGTACCTCAATGTGGCAGAAATGGGGAAAGGGATTTACGGCGCAGAGGCAGCCTCCCGGCACTATTTCCATAAACCCGCAAGCCGCCTTACCCCTCGCGAAGCTGCCTCCCTGGCTGTGATTCTGCCCAATCCCAGAAAATACAACCCTGCCCGGCCCAGTGGATACATCCAGGGGCGTATCGGCTGGGCCATGCAGCAAATGCGCTTCTGGGGCGGCAAACTCGACTACGATAACGTGAAGCCCCGGAAGAAGCGTTGAGATGTTTGTATGTTTAGTCGTTGAGGTGTTTAGTTGTTTAGTCGTTCAGAATTAACGATGTGCTCAACCTCATAAACCCCGCAGGGGTGACATTATTATAGCAAATTCAGGGGTTCATGTCCACCCAAAAACCCCGCAGGGGTGACATTATTATAGCAAACGGGGTATTCAGGTTGTTCCCTTACGGCCGGAGTGAAACGCCAGCACCAGAATGTCATAAAGGGTCATGACCGAAACCACGCCCAGGGTGACCCAGAATCCCCACAACCGCTCCATGTTCCATGCAATGGGATGGGCAAGCAGTAATGCTGCAATGGCCATCAGGTCCAGCAGAAGGTGAATGTTCAGTGCTTTCCTGTTCAGGTATTTGATCAAAAGCCCCATCACCAGCAACAGTGCAAAAACGAACGAGCCAAACAGGGGGAAATAGAAACCGCTGTCCAACACAACAGCCAGACCGGTACTGGTATCCTCCTTCGGGATCAGAATCGGTTTCAGCCAGGGATACTTTTCCGTCAGTTCCTCCGACAGCACATCGGCCTCCTTGTTTGATTTGGCAGGGGTCGCAGTATCAACAGGTTCAGGGGTAACACTTTCAGCAATTACATTGGTGTCAGGGGGAGTCATCATGGCAGTGTCCTCAGCAACAACCGTGGCAGTATCCTCAGCAACCACCAGGGCAGTATCCGGAGTAACGGTCTCCTCTTCCTTTTCTTCCCGGTTGCAGCCGGTATAGAAAAAGGGGAGTAGCAGGCACAGAACAGCAAGCCAGTGAATGGCCTTCGAGAGCATGAGTTGTTTTTTCATCGATTTGGAATTAGGGGTTTGGATAGTACCTAGCGGCAAAAATAGCAAGGGTTGATGCAATAGAACGCGGATGACGCAGATTTCTTATGATTTTCACGGATCAGCTAAACAACTAAACGCCCAAAGAACTAAACCTCCTCAATCCCGAATCGCTTCGCTCTCGGGACTCCGCTTCGCTCCGCCTCCTCAACTCTTCTCAAGCTATTTCCAGTCCGGTTCTCTTTACCAAATCGATCAATGGCGAATGCAGGTTGTTATAAAACCTCCCTTTACCCACCAGAAAGGGTTCAATTCTGGAATTAACTCTACGGGTCAAACTCCAGATTTTACCTGCCAGATCATCATCCTCATGGTCAGACACTATCATCACATCGATGTCGCTGTCTTCATGTGCGGTGTTTGACAGGTAACTGCCATACAGATAAGCCTTTTCAACAGTAATTCCCTCAGAGCGCAATAGTAATATATACTTTTTCAGCAGCTCTACAACCTCTCCTTCAGCCATTGCATTAAGGTTTTCGTTTTGTTAAAATATTCATTCGTCTTTAGCACATCCGGAAGCACGGGGCTGAAATCCGGATACCGACCCTGCAACTGATATTTCATCAATATTCCTAAAAACTGACGGGCATCTTCATCAAACTCCAACGCTGCATTTTCTGATAAATAGATTAGGTTGTGTGATCTCGGAGCCACCATCCCCGTTACTTTGACAACATGCGCTTTGATTGCTTTTTCAAGCACCAGATGACAAAAGAACAATCCATGAAGAATCCGGTTTTTAGCAATAAGCAATTCGGCTGTTGCCAAATCATCCTCAGCACCAGCCATCCAATAGGCTATTTGTTTTGTTACATCAATCATTTTAAGATGTTTACTAAGAAAGCGGAGCCTTCTTCGATGAACAAAGATAATACGAAATGCGACACATCCTTAGAAAAGGTAGAGGCCAGGAATGGTAAACCCTAACCGTATTTGGTGATCGCTAAGAACAAAAACCTTATTGCTTGACCAGATAGCGTTTAAAGATGGTAGTCATCGCAGGCACGTCTGAATACTACCCCCCCTCACCGTCCTTAACCTTTCTCACGCCACCAATGCACGAATGAAGCACCACGTCAATCAACATTCATGAATTCGTGGCGAGAAATAGAACGCTGATGACGCTGATTTTTTTGATTTTTACGGATCAGCTAAACAACTAAACGAATAAACAACTCAATCCCGAATCGCTTCGCTCTCGGGACTCCGCCTCCTCAAATCCATTAACCCTCCTACAACAACTTCTTGTTTTGCTTTGCCTCAGGCAGGTAGTTCTTACTGCTCACTACCTTTTTGCCTGATTTTATTTCCAGTTGTTTTCGGGCATCTCCGGCTATTTTACCTCCTGCCCTGGCCGCTTTTCGGTTTTGGTTGAACCCTTCCGGATTGGTATTTACAACGATTTCTTTGGTAGAGGCTTCACCCAGCATCGAGAAAATGAGTTCCAGATCGGTCATATGGTCACGCAGATTCTGTGACTTCAGCCCTTTAACTGCTTTGTATTCTGTTGGTGTTAAGCCAAACGTTGCTTTTGAGATTTCTGCAGTGAGTATGGCATATTCCCTGCGTTCAAGGATGCCTTTCTGTTTCCACTCATCTGTGAGCTCCTCACGGATGGCAATACTTCGCATTCTCTTTTCAATCCAGTCATCCGGATATCCTTTTGCTTTGTACAATGCACGGGTACGCTGGGTTGCCAGTTCCGGATTTTCGATTTCTTCCAGTCTTTCTGCACCAACCTGAGCCAACCAAAGCTTAAAAGGCTCAGCCTTCGGCGATGGGATGGATTGGATGATGCGCAGTAAACTTTTTGCATTGGCAGCCAATGTTCTACGACTCTTACCATTGGTTAGCATTACTACCTGGGGACAATTTGTCCCCAGGTAGGATCCGAGTTCAGGATCACGCTTGCGCATCTTTTTAAGATAATCAGTTGGGTTAGCAGAATCAGTCAATACACTTACTACATCTACTACAGAGAAGTACCATTGCTGTTCGGCCTCATTCCAAACAGAGCGGATCTGGTTACTTTCAAATAATTTGATATTGCTCATAAGTAAGTCTTCACTTTAATAAGATTCTTTCTTTGTAATGTTTTTTAAGATACGACCTTACCCTGCCCCCCTGTCCGTTTTGTTTGTAGATACTCCGCAAACGCTGGCCGTTGATGCTTTATTGAATCTGACCATCAAAGATACATACTTATTCTCCATGAAACAACGAAACCTGCCCCGAACCCTTATCATCTGTTCACCGACCCTACCGTTGCCAAAGAGGATAGAACGCAGGTACTTCGACAGGCTCAGCACAGGTAACGCTGATCCGCCAGCCGGCGGATGATTTTCACGGATCAGCTAAACAATTAAATGACTAAACAACTAAACCTCCTCAATCCCGAATCGCTTCGCTCTCGGGACTCGCTTCGCTCGGCTTCGCTCCGCCCCCTCGAAGGAACACTATTTGCTTCAAACGGTCGTTTAAATGGGCATGATCATGAAAAAAGCGATGGTTTACAATCGTATGTACAGCTTGTTAAAGGGTAATGGGTTGCACAGCGGATATTTATCTCTGCTGATTTTTCCGTTGATGGTACTGGCTGCCGGTTTTATAGCTCCCCCTTCGGTGCCGAAGAGAGCCAATAGTGCATACGGCAAGGGGGAGCAACTGGTGTATCGTGTGTACTACGATGCCATCCTTACCGGAAAGGTCACAGCCGGTGAGGTCACCTTCCATGTAAAGGAGGGATCCCGGGTGATCAACGGCCGCAATACCCACCACATCCAGGTGCTTGGCAAAACGAAGGGGGCGTTCAACCTCTTTTACAAGGTCGACGACCGCTACGAGACCTATGTGGATGAAGAGCTTCTGATCCCCCGCTTTTTCGTGCGCAGGGTCAGTGAAGGGGGTTACACCATCAAACAGAATGTTACGTTTCATCAGGAATCGAAAAAAGCCACTTTTCAGGACATCAAGCGGGGCCGCACCGCTGTGGTGGAAACCCCCGAGAACATACACGATGTTCTCTCCCTGATCTATTATGCCCGCACCATCGACCTCTCCCGGTCGAAACCCGGAGATACCTGGAGCTTTAACTTTCTCATTGACGACACCGTGTATTCATCCTCGATGGAGATCCTGGGGCGTGAAATCCTGAAAACTTCGCTGGGGAAAATCCGCTGCATTAAAATCAAACCGCGGCTGATCACCGGAACGGTCTTCAAGGACGATTATGCCATGGAGCTGTATGTGACCGACGACCGCAACAAGCTCCCCATCCTGATGAAAACCGGTGTGATTGTGGGTAATGTGAAGATGGAACTCACTTCGTTCTCGGGTCTTACCAATCCGTTTGATGCGTTGCTGCCACCCAAAGCCAAACCCTGAAGCCGGTTCAGATAAAACGTCCGATCTCTTCCAGGGCTTCCGAAGCCGGTACGATACGTGCCTGCAGCGTGGCCTCACGGCTTTTCAGGGTTTGATCCGCCACCAGTGCATAGCGGCCGTTGGGCAGCACAAACCAGAGCAGGTTTTCCTGGGTACGGCTGTACATCCATCGCTGGTAGGGCCTGTAGTTCCACAGGATATTCACCTTTTTCTGCACCAGGTAGATCATCCGGGGATTGAGGGGGTTCCCCCGGTCATCGGTAAATCCCCCGTTTCCGGCAATGGCATGCCTGGGTTCGGGTACCGGCCTGTCCCAGTTCCAGGTGCCGAGGTCGTAAATAGTGGCTCCACGCGTGGCAGCCACCCCTTTGATTACCTGATCCTGTATCGTGGTATTTTCGATGCTGTTTAAAGCCTGTTCCCTGCGGGCTTCCCGTTCTGCAGTGCGTCGGGCTTCGGCAGTGTTGAACTGCTGCAGGGCTTCTTCGTAAGCTTTGGTGTCGAGCACCGGCCGGGCCCTGAAGGTGTAGCCTTTGCTGAGGCGGAAAAGGCTGATCGTATAGGCGTCGTTATCGCCGCGGGCCAGGGATACGCTGTCCCAGGTGCCCCGCAGGTATTTCTTGTCGGCGCTGTTGTCAATTACCTCAAACAGCAGCTCCTTCACCCCTGCCAGTTCGGGGAAGGTTTTTTCATCAACATCGACCCTGAAGGCGAAGTTTTTCGGGTTGCGGCGGCTAATGTCAGGCAGTTCTGTTACCGGATCGGGAGATGCTGCCACGGATTGCGCAACGGTGGCTGCCGCAGCAGCACCACTTTGTGCTTTTCCGGTTTTTCCGGAAGGCAGTGCAGGAGCTGAAGGACCACCCTGTACCTTCCCGGCAGGCTCGGTGTAGCGGTATTCCCAGCCATTGCCTGTGGTATCGAAATAGTAGAAATTGTAAACCCCTTCTGCCTCCGACACCAGGTCCACATCAATCCCTTTTCCGGGAGCCAGCTCCAGCGGGTTTCCCGAAGCCATGGCGCCGATATCGAACATGCCGGCCGATTCGAAGGTGTAGCTGATCCCTGCAGAGTCGTATTGCATGGGAATACCACTCAGGTAGATCTCCTGCACATTGTGAAACTCCGCAAACTGCACGGTAACCGGCTCAACGCAAGGGGTGCCGTCGGCATACCGGAAGGCGTTGGGAGGTACTGTAATTTTTGATCCTTTGCGGCTGGTGAATACCCCCTTTTTCCCCGGGGATACCGTAAAATTTTCATAGTGTACCATGCCGGGGTGGGGGGGATTTATCCGGGGTGCCGGAATCGCCTGCCCCAGCTGCAGGGGCGCAGGATCCACCGGATCGCCGGCATTTCTGCCGGACTGCCAGAACACGATGCCGGCCACCACGGCCGCCGCACCGGCCACAAGGGTAATCATCCACCGGATGGTACCGCCCTGTCCTTTCCACACAGAGGGTTGCGGTCTCTTCAGCACCTCTTCAAACGGAGGTTTCAAGCTGGCAATCTCTTCGTCTGTCGGCATCACTCTGCCTGTTTCAACCGTTCTGTATCGTTTCATAGCTGTTTGATATTTCTGATCATTTTTCCCATCCGTTCCCTGATGCGGTGCATCCTTACCCTGATGCGATTTTCATTCATGCCGGTGATCTCTGAGATTTCCCTCACCGATTTTTTCCCGAAATATTTCAGGTCTATCAGCTCAAAATCGGCAGGTGGAAGCATCTCCAGGATCTTCTTTACCGGGAAAAACCCTTCCGAAGGTTCATATTCACTATCATGGCTTATCAGGTCGATCCCTTCCAGGCTGGCATGGTACCGCATCTCCGACTTTCTTTTACGGTAAAACCCGTACACCTCATTTCTGGCAATGGCCAGCAGCCAGTGGATGAAGGGGCTCCTGTGCTCATTGTAGGAATGTAGCGATCCCATCGCTTTGACAAATACATTGGCCGTGAGATCCGCTGCATCCTCCCGGTCGTCCATCATGCGGTACACATATCTGAAAACCGACGGAAAATGCCGGTTGTACAACGGTTCGAAGAACTGCATATCACTCCGGGCCCGGCTGATAATCTCGGCATCGGTGGCTGGCGGAGGCTTGGTCTGTAACCCGGTTTCCATATCGAAGCGCTTTATAGGGAATATGCTGAAGGATGGCAGATATTACACTACAATCCCAGGTAATCGATCACAACGCTGATGGTAATCAGTTCAGGATCAAAGATCTCGGTATTGAAAATGAATTCTTTGCGTGATGCATTCCAGGAACAGTCTGATGCCAGTGCCAGGGAGCCATCTTTGAGGCAGAACACCGCCACGCGGTTTTTCCCGGGCCGGAAGGTGGTGATGAAGGTTTCAGGGGAGTCGAACGTAACCATCGTCTGACGATGCATCACCATGGTAACCTTGTCCAGAATAAAGAACTGCTGGATACTGCCGGTAAGGGTGTCGCTGCTGAGCCTGCAACGGGCAGGCGGAATGCCGGAATTGTCAAAGCCCGCTTTCTCCCCGAACCCCTGATAGCGAAGGTAACGCATGAAAAGGGCGGGGAAAAAGGGGGCATCGGGGAGATACTCCTGCTCATTGGCGAGTACCTTTGTGGCATATTCCATCCATTGCTCCTGCGTCATGGCTTTTTCGGCTTCGCTGAAATACTCGTCCGGGAGGGGGTTCAGTGCCAGATCCCTTTGTCTCCAGCTCCTGATCTGCCGGTCGATATTGGCATCAAACCGTTTCCGTATCCGGCCCAGCATCCTGCTGTATTGCCTGTGCAGTTTGTTTGGATCCGGCCGGCGCAGGGACTCCGGCACATACCGGTGGTTTCTTACCGGATATACCTGAAGGTCGATGGAGTCGTCGGCTCCCTTTAAAGTCATGGTGTATTGCCTGCTTTCGGGTTGGTACCAGATACGCAGATCATACCACCGTTTCCCCCTTATCAGGCTCCGGAATTCTTTCCTGGTATATGGGTCGGCCACGATCCAGGTGTAGGCCCTGTAAGTGCGCATTTCAGGGCACAACATGGTTATATCAAGGTGATTGGATGGGCTGATGTACGTTTTGCCTCCTGAAATATGGACCCCCGGTTTCATCGAAAAGGTAAAACAGAGGTTGCTGTCGATGCGGTTTCGTACCAGTCGCACATTGAAATAAGCATTGCGGATCCTTGCCGAATTTCTTGAAAGCTGCCTGGGGGTGATCCGGCAATAGTCAAAATCCTCGTACCTCTCCTCAAACCGCGTGGTATCTGTGAGGAGGGGCACGGAAGAAACAGGCTGTAACCGGGTGTAGGCATCCGAAAGGATCCTGAATTCAGGTTTGCGGATGGTGATGACAGATACTATCTCCTCCGCAGCACTGTTGTCGGGTTGCGACCACACAATAGCGGGGAAGAGCATTATCACACAGAGGGGTATACTTCTCACTTCATGAAAGTATACTGGTATAATGCACCAGAGGCTGTTTTATTACAACCCGATGCAAATAAATGGCCCAATGGGGCTTATCAGTTCCGGTCGAGGCAGTTCAGATCCTCAAATGCCGTTTTCAGACGGCTGATCATACCCACTTCCCCTTCACGGAGGAAACGGCGCGGATCGTAGTATTTTTTGTTGGGTTTATCGTCCCCTTCGGGGTTCCCGATCTGACCCTGCAGGTAATCTTTGTATTTGTTGTAATACTGATGGACCCCATCCCAGAAAGCCCACTGGGTATCAGTATCGATATTCATCTTGATCACTCCGTAGGAAATGGCTTCACGGATCTCTTCGCGGCTCGAACCTGATCCTCCATGGAATACAAAATTCACCGGTTTCGGAGCGGTATTAAAGGTCTTCCGGATGTATTCCTGGGAATTGTGCAGGATTACCGGGGTAAGCTTCACATTACCAGGCTTGTAAACACCATGTACATTGCCAAAAGAAGCCGCGATGGTAAACCGGTTGGAAATTTTGCTCAGTTCCCTGTAGGCATATGCCACTTCTTCGGGTTGGGTATAGAGCCTTGAGCTTTCGATGCCCGTATTGTCAACGCCGTCCTCTTCCCCACCAGTAACACCCAGTTCGATTTCGAGGGTCATACCGATGCGGCTCATTCGTTCGAGGTACTTTTTACAGGTCTCGATGTTCTCCGCCAGCGGCTCCTCTGAGAGGTCGAGCATGTGGGAACTGAAGAGGGGTTTTCCGGTTGCGGCAAAGTGTTTTTCCCCTTCGTCGAGCAGGCCGTCGATCCAGGGCAGGAGTTTGCGGGCGGCATGATCGGTATGGATTACCACCGGAACCCCGTAAGCCTCAGCCAACAGATGGATATGTCTGGCCCCGCTGATGGCTCCCAAAATCGCCCCTTTTTCCCCTTCGTTCGGTACCCCTTTCCCTGCATAGAACAGGGCTCCCCCGTTGGAGAACTGTATAATTACCGGCGACTTAACCACCCTGGCCGATTCCATTACGGCATTCACCGAGCCTGTGCTCACCACGTTAACAGCAGGAAGGGCAAAACCCTCCTCTTTGGCAATGGCAAACAGCAGCGACAGATCATCACCCGAAACCACTCCGGGTTTGATGAAATCAAGGACTTTCTTCGACATAAGCTATTGGTTGTTAATGGTTAATTGTTAATTGTTAATGGTCAATTGTGAAGTATTGGTGATGGGATAGATTGTTTGAAGGTTAAAACAGGTGAAGGGATGGGTTGTTGCACAAAGATAGTTTTTTTGAAGATATGGGATACGTTTCCGAAAATGCTGCCGTTGGGAGAAACGGTTGAAAATGTTTATATTTGCTGCCCTTTTTGGTAATGGGATATGGATGTTCAGTCGGTAAAACAGCGTTTCGGAATCATTGGTCATTCGGCAGGGTTGAACCGTGCTCTGGAAACAGCCATACAGGTGGCCCCTACGGATATTACGGTGTTGATCACAGGGGAGAGTGGCGTTGGAAAAGAGAATTTTCCGAGGATCATCCATCACCTAAGTGCCAGAAAGCATGGTCCGTACATCGCGGTAAACTGCGGTGCCATTCCCGAAGGGACCATTGATTCAGAGCTCTTTGGGCACGAAAAAGGCTCCTTTACCGGAGCGCATGAAGCCCGGAAGGGGTATTTTGAAGTGGTGAACGGAGGTACGATTTTTTTGGATGAAGTGGCGGAATTGCCCTTATCGACCCAGGTGAGGTTGCTGAGGGTTCTGGAGTCGGGCGAATTCATGCGGGTGGGTTCATCAAAAGTGATCAGGACCAACGTTCGTGTGGTGGCAGCCACCAACGTCAATATGCCGGAAGCCATCAGCCACGGTAAGTTTCGCGAAGATCTGTACTACCGTCTGAATACCGTTCCGGTATATGTACCACCGTTGCGCGACCGGAAAGAAGACATCATCCTGCTGTTCAGGAAATTTTCCGTTGATTTTTCCGAGCGGTACCGGGTTCCGGAGCTTACCCTCGACGAGGGGGCACAGGAGCTCCTGATGCGCTATCGCTGGCCTGGAAACATCCGGCAGCTTAAAAACATCACCGAGCAGCTCTCCATTCTTGAACGGAACCGCCATATCTCGCAGCAGGTGTTGCAGCAGTATCTTCCCGACAGCCAGACCAGCCAGTTGCCGGTGCTGTTCAGGGGAGGAGGCCCCGGTTCTGCTGATGCGGTAAACGAAAGGGATCTGCTCTATAAGGTGCTGTTCGACATGAAAAAGGATGTGCATGAGCTGAAGTCGCTGGTGATGCACCTGATGAGTGATCCTGTGGTGATGCAGCGGCTTGAACAGTCGGATCCCGGATTGCTGAAGCGGTTCGGGCAGGAACCTGCCGAAGGGGTGGTAATACCGTTTCACGGAGACACTCCGGCATATCACGTGGCTGAAGATGCCTTCGGGGAGGAGGACCCCTTTGATGAGGAGAGTGAGATCATAGAAGAATCCCTTTCCATTGAGAAGCGGGAGATTGAACTCATCCGCAAGGCCCTCCGCCGCCATCAGGGGAAGAGGAAGGCTGCTGCTGCTGAGCTCGGAATATCGGAAAGGACCTTATACAGGAAAATCAACGAATACAACATCAAGGAATGAAACCGCGGATAATCCTCTTTGCCATTGTGCTTCTGGGGATCTGTACCTCTCCGGGCTGCCTGAAGATACGGTATACCACCAGCGGGGCTTCCATTCCTGCGCAGGCCACTACCTTTTCGGTGGGGTATTTTCAGAACAATGCCCCTCTGGCCCAGCCTGCCCTCAGTAACAGGGTTACCAATGCCCTCATCGACAAGATATCTTCCCAGACCCGCCTCAAACTGGTAAGCGGCAGTGGCGACCTCCATTTCGAAGGGGAAATCACAGGATATACCACTACACCGGAAGCCATCCAGGGAAATGAACAGGCTGCCATGAACCGCCTGACCATCACCCTGAATGTCCGTTTTTTCAACCGGATAGACCCTTCCAAAGACTTCGAAACCCGTTTTTCAAGATTCCAGAAATATGCAACCACAGAAAGCCTTTCTGTGGTGGAAGACCGGCTGATCGATCAGATCAATGCTGAGCTTGTGGAGGACATCTTCAACCGGGCACTCGTGAACTGGTAAACCGTGAAATCAGGGGAATGAAAGCATCAGTGAACACCATGAATACCATCCTGCATGAATCCAAATGACCGGGAAATCCTGCTAAAGGCACTTAGCGCACCAGAAATGCCGGAGGCTGCAGATGTCACCACACTCCGCAGATGGCTGGATGCCTATCCCTGGTTCCAGGGTTTGCATCTGTTGTTGCTGAAAAAAATGCATGCAGATGCCGATCCCTCCTTTACAGGTCAGTTGCATCGCTCTTCCTGGTTTGTCCCCGACCGTAAGATCCTCTGGCATCTGCTGCACACTCCGGAATTAATGATTCGGCAAGCTCTACCGAAGGACCCTGAACCTCAGCTTGAACCTCAGCCTCAGCCTGTGGTGGAAGTTACGTCTGCAACCGCACCTGAGGCAAAAAAAGAAGAAGATCCGAAAGCCGACCTGATCAAACAGTTTATTCAGGCAGAACCCCGGATCGTTCCGCGGGAAGGCTCATTTGAAAGTGCTGTGGAACTGGCCGAAAAGAGCAATATACCTGTATTCGACCTTGTTACGGAAACATTGGCCAATGTGTATCTGCAGCAGGGGAACAAAAGCAAGGCGATCAAAATTTTGGAAAAATTGTCCTTGTCTATGCCGGAAAAAAGCAGTTATTTTGCAGCCCGCATTGCGGAAATAAAAAGTTTGCCCAATAGTTTGTAAATTAAAGATCTGAGGAGAAATCGTATGTACGCTGTTATTACCGTTCTGATTATCATCGTAAGCATTTTGCTGGTACTCATAGTTCTGGTACAAAACTCAAAAGGTGGCGGCCTGGCATCAAATTTTTCATCTTCGAACCAATACATGGGCGTAAGGAAAACCGCCGATTTCCTTGAAAAGGCTACCTGGACACTGGCGATAGCCCTGCTCGTGCTCAGCCTGGCTTCCGTTATGGCCATCAAACGCCCGGGTGGCGGATTGCGAACCGACCTGAAGCAGATTACAGATATGCCTACAGCAACCGTTCCTCCGGCAGCACAGACAGGACAGGAAAACACCGGTTTGGTGGGAGGTGGACAGGAACAGGCCCAGACGGACCAGGCTACAGAACCCGTTCAGCCTGCCCAACCTGCCCAGCCTGCTGAATAATCCTGATAGGGAATATCACACATCTATAGAAATGTCAGAATGGCAGAAACCATCTGACATTTTTTTTATTTCATGGTTGAAATTGACAACCCTGACAGTTAAACGCACCTCATTTGTGGTTGGCACGCATTTCGTCAATGGCGCGACTACCGAATTTATTAACCCTAAATAGCAAGATTATGGCAGACGTTAAAATCAAACCCTTAGGAGACAGAGTTCTTGTAGAACCCGCTCAGGCTGAGACCAAAACCGCTTCCGGTATCATTATCCCCGATACCGCAAAGGAAAAACCCCAGAAGGGGACTGTAATTGCAGTGGGCGATGGCAAAAAGGATGAACCCATGACCGTGAAACCCGGCGATCAGGTACTGTACGGGAAATACTCCGGTACCGAAATCAATGTGGATGGTGCCGAATACCTCATTATGAGGGAGTCTGATATTTACGCAATTATTTAAGTTGAGAGAGTTGAGGATGTTTAGGGAGTTGAGATTTGATTAGATCTCAGATTTCCTCAAATACCTTGGCAAAACGACAAAACAACTAAACGACTAAACAACAAAACAAACAATAGAGATGGCAAAAGATATCATTTTCGACGTGAAGGCCCGCGAAGCCCTGAAAAGCGGTGTAGACAAACTGAGCAATGCAGTAAAGGTGACCCTGGGTCCCAAGGGGCGCAATGTGATTATCGAGAAGAGCTACGGTGCCCCTACCATCACCAAGGATGGCGTATCGGTAGCAAAAGAGATCGAACTGAAAGACCGCATAGAGAATATGGGTGCGCAAATGGTGAAGGAAGTAGCTTCCAAGACCAGTGATGTGGCAGGTGACGGCACCACGACCGCAACGGTTCTTGCCCAGGCAATTGTAACTGCAGGCCTGAAAAATGTAACAGCCGGTGCCAACCCGATGGACCTTAAGAGGGGCATTGATAAGGCAGTGGCTGCAGTCATTAAAAGCATCCGTTCACAGTCGCAGGTTATCGGCGAAAACAACCAGAAGATCGAACAGGTTGCCTCCATTTCTGCCAATAACGATCCGATGATCGGGAAACTGATTGCCGAAGCGATGAGCAAGGTGAAGAAAGAAGGAGTAATTACCATCGAAGAGGCCAAGGGAATTGAAACCTATGTGGATGTAGTGGAAGGGATGCAATTCGACCGCGGGTACATTTCACCCTACTTTGTTACCGATACCGAGAAGATGGAAGCTGTGTTTGAGAATCCTTTCATTCTGATCCATGACAAGAAGATCTCCACCATGAAGGATCTGCTTCCCATCCTTGAAAAGGTGGTGCAAACCGGCCGTGCACTGGTGATTATCTCCGAAGATGTTGAAGGTGAAGCCCTGGCTACCCTGGTAGTCAACAAACTTAGGGGATCTTTGAAAATTGCTGCCGTAAAGGCCCCCGGCTTCGGCGACAGAAGGAAAGAGATGCTGGAAGATATCGCCATTCTTACCGGTGGCACGGTGGTATCGGAAGAGCGCGGCTACCGCCTCGACAGCGCTGACCTGAGCTATCTGGGGATGGCCGAAAAGGTAACCATCGACAAGGATAACACCACCATCGTGAGTGGCAAGGGTAAAAAGGAGGATATCGATGCACGTGTATCCCAGATCAAGGTGCAGATCGAAAACACCACTTCGGATTACGACCGTGAGAAGCTCCAGGAACGTCTTGCCAAACTGGCAGGTGGTGTGGCTGTGATTTACGTAGGTGCTGCCAGTGAAGTGGAAATGAAAGAGAAGAAAGACCGTTTCGATGATGCGCTCAATGCTACCCGTGCTGCTGTGGAAGAAGGAATCGTTCCCGGTGGCGGAATCGCCTACATCCGCACTTTAGGTGTACTCGAAGCCATCGAAGTGGACAATGAAGATGAGCGTACCGGTGTCAACATCATCCGCAGAGCCCTTGAGGAACCCCTCCGCCAGATCGTGGAAAATGCCGGAATGGAAGGTTCTGTTGTAATCCAGAATGTGAAGGAGAAGGAGGGTGATTATGGGTTCAACGCACGCACCGAACAGTATGAAAACCTTCTGGAATCGGGTGTGATTGACCCTACCAAGGTAACCCGCGTGGCACTGGAGAATGCTGCCTCTATCGCAGGGATGCTCCTTACCACTGAGTGTGTGGTTGCAGAGATCAAGGAAGACAAGCCTGAACCTGCTATGCCTCCCATGGGCGGCGGAATGGGTATGATGTAAAATCCAGGGCTTATGAATACATGAAATCCCGGTCAATACCATGGCCGGGATTTTTTCGTTAGGGAGATTTGGGACGAAATCTCTATTTTCGCAACGAATAAATTACCGGTGATGAAAAATGCAATGTTTTTTACAATACTTGTGTGGATTGTGTTCCCATTGTTTTCCAAAGCACAGGAAAACCAGGATACCTCACTCACAGGAATCGTACCCCTGGACAGCGAGGGGAAAATTGTATGGCAGGCTGTTACAGAGGTGAAGGATGCTGGTAAGGACTCTTTGTATGTGAAAGCCATTGCATGGATCAACAAACAGTTTCCGAATCCCTCATCCGTAACCACCACCCGCAGCCCCGAAACCGGTCTTATTGAAGGGAGTTACAGTATACGCCTCACCGACGATTACAAAGGGACGCGTGTTCCCTCCAAGGTGGTAACCTACAGGTTCAAACTCGAATTTAAGGAAGGTAGGTTCCGCTATACCTTTACCGATTTCAACCTGAAAACCACCTCCAGGTACCCCCTTGAACGGTGGCTTGAACCCTCCGGGCCCTATTATGATCCAAAGAACCGGGATTACCTTCTCCAGGTAAGGTCGTATATGGAAGAGCTGATCAAATCGCTGACCGAATTTATGATCAAACCCGGAAAGCCGGCCGAAGAGGACTGGTAATCACCTTTTGATATTTAATACCTTTGCCGCTTCCACTCAGATCATAGCATGGGTATTATAAAAGATATTCTGAAATCACGGCTGGCCTACTTCCGGATGAAGGGTAAAATGACCCCTTTGTTAGGGGTTCAGCAGCTTCAACTGTTTCATTACTACAGAGATAAAGCCACCTCGGGTGATCTTCCCGGCCTGGATCAAACAGGCTTCAGGGTATTTTCCCAATTCGAGGAGGATGGTTTGCTGTTGTACATCCTTTCCATCATCGGGATGGAAACCAGACGTTTTGTGGAGATCGGTTCCGATGACGGGCTTAACAGCAACTGCGCCAACCTCTATTTCCATTTCGGATATCACGGGCTCTTCATCGATGGCAATCCGCGCAGTATCAGGAGGGGCGAAAGATTTTACAACCGGTATCCCAACCGGTGGCATTACAAACCCCGGTTTGTATGTGCCATGGTGAAGCGTGAAAACGTTAATCAACTGATCGAAAAGGAAGGTTTCTCAGGCTGGATTGACCTCCTTTCGGTGGATATCGACGGTAATGATTACTGGATCTGGGATGCCCTTGAAGCTTGTACCCCGAGGGTGGTGATTATCGAAACCCATGTGGAATTTGGGTTGCAGAATATCGTGGTGCCATACGATCCCGATTATTGCTATCCCGGCAAACATCCGGTGTACCATGGTGCTTCTGCCATGGCAATGTACAGGCTGGGGAAGAAGAAAGGATACCGGCTTGTTGGGGCTAACCGGTATGGCAGCAATTTCATTTTTGTGAAGGAGGAGTTGTGTGGCAACCTGCTCCCTGAAGTCACTCCGGAATCACTTCTTACGCATCCCTCTGCGGTAGCCTCATTTGCCGATTTTAACCTGGTGAACCATCTCCCGTATGAGCAGGGGTGATACCGCCATGCAAAACAGAGATCCTAAAGTTGTGGCCTGGGGGATCCTGTCAATCCTCGCCCTGGTATGGGGCAGTTCATTTATTCTGATCAAATACGGCCTGATATATTTCTCGCCGGCTCAGGTGGGCTCCATCCGTATCGTCATCGCTTTTCTTTTTCTGCTCCCTTTTGCCCTTAAGCATATTGGCAACCTGAAACGGAAGGATGTGGGATGGATTTTTCTATCGGGGATGATAGGAAACCTGATCCCCTCACTCCTGTTTGCCTATGCCGAAACGGTGGTTCCAAGTGCCATCGCCGGAGTGCTGAATTCCCTTACCCCGATTTTTACACTGGTGATAGCCTCTGTCTTTTTCAAAACGCGTTTTTCGAGGCTGAATATAGCCGGCATTATGATTGGGCTGGCAGGAGCCGTTATGCTGATGCTCTCGGTGAACGGAGGGGTTGTGGATCTCAGAATCGGCTATGCCCTGCTGATTGTGCTGGCAACCCTGATGTATGCAGCTAATCTCAATATTATTAAAAATAAACTTTCTCACCTGCACCCTATCCACTTTACCGCTTTCGCGTTTATGTTTACGGGACCGGTGGCAGCTGTTTTTCTCACAACCTTTACCCCAGTCTGGTCATCCATCACAGCGCCCGGTGCCGGTATGGGCCTGCTGTATATCTCCATTCTGGCAATTGTAGGCACCGCACTGGCCCTCATGCTCCATAACTATCTGATCAGGTTAACCAATGTGATTTTCAGCTCTTCGGTAACCTACCTGATGCCTGTCGTGGCGATGTTCAATGGCATTGCCGACGGCGAAGTGTTCAAACCTGTTTATATAGTGTGGATTTCCATCATCATCGGTGGAGTATTTATGGTAAACAGCCGAAAACCAAGGTAAGGCAGATTTGCGGTTTTCCGATATTTCTTGCTAATAATCAGGTAAGTCTGTACCTTTGCACCCCTTTTCAAAATCCCTATCCTATGCCATTCCTCACACGTGAAAAACTGTTCTCCAGAGCCTGGTTCAGGGCCTATAGCTTTATTGTGATCGGCACCTTTATCATGGCCTGTGGTTTTGTTTTCTTCATTTCGCCCCATAAACTTGCACCGGGTGGGGTGTATGGAATTGCCATCGTGCTGCACCATCTCACCAAAGGGATGTTCTCCTTTGCCCCCGAAGGATTGCCCATCGGGATTGTGGCACTTTGTATGGACATTCCCCTCACGCTGATCGGTATAAAGGTATTGGGTCCAAGGTTTGGCGTAAAAACCGTGGTGGGATTTACGCTGACAGCGGTCTGGACCGACCTTTTGTCATATCTGTGGGGTTACCAGGCCCTGGTACCGGATGATGCGCTGCTGAGTACGGTGTTCGGCGGTGTGCTGATTGGTGTGGGGCTGGGTGTTGTCTTCAAATCGAAAGCTACCTCAGGAGGTTCGGATATTATAGCCATGATCATCTCGAAGTATACCCGGATGCCGGTAGGGCAGCTGCTGATCTGGGTCGACTCTGCCATCGTTCTTGTAGGGCTCCTGGCGTTTCAGGACTGGAAAATACCCCTTTATTCATGGATTGTGATCTTCATTACAGGAAAGGTGATCGATGTGATCCTTGAAGGGATCAGCTATGATAAAACCTTGTTTATCATCTCTGAAAGGCATGGGGAAATCAGGGATAAAATCATAAAAGACCTGAACCGCGGGGGCACCTTCATTCAGGGTGAAGGGATGTACAACGGAGCCTCGCGGCAAATCATTTTTACTGTGGTCAGCCGCCGGGAGCTTGCCATTCTGCAGGACCACATCCTGCAGGTTGACCCGAATGCATTCATGACGGTGATAGATGCCAATGAGATCCTTGGCGAAGGGTTCAAATCGTTACGGGAGAAGGTAGAGGGTTGATCATATACACCTCTTCATGAGGGGGATACCCCTATTGGCAGCCCCTCAGCACATCCATTCCGTTTGCATAGATCAGCAGTCCGAACAGGATCACCATGCCTGCGATCTGGGCATACTCCATGAACTTGTCGCCCGGTTTGCGACCGGTGATCATCTCAAAAATCAGAAACAGCACATGCCCGCCATCAAGTGCCGGGATAGGCAGTACATTCATGAATGCAAGGATCAGTGACAGGAATGCCGTAAGGTTCCAGAACGATTCCCAGTGCCATTGCCCCGGAAACATATTGGTGATGGTACCAAAACCACCAAGCCCTTTATACGCTCCGGTTTCGGGTTTGAAGAACAGACCGATCTGTTTCACATAGAAGGAGAGTTTTTCCCAGGCCATTCTGAACCCTGCGGGGATGGAAGCAAAAAAACCGTACCGTATTACTTTGAACTCGTAAATCCCCATGTCCATCAGGTCGCTGTAAGATAGCAAAGCAGTTTTCACCTGAAATTTCCCGTTTGAGTCGATCCTGGCAGTAATCTCCCGAAGCGAGTCGTGGCGCATCACAAGTACTGAAACAGTGGTGTCGGCAAACCGTTTTCCCTGATTTAAAAACTGGTCAAACCATTTCAGTTCCATGTCGCCTACCTTAACCAACCGGTCTCCGGGTTCGAGGCCACTTCCTGCATTAATCGAAGTATCCGGGATTTCGGCAATGATGAAGGGCATCCTTGGGGCTACCAGAAAGGCACCTTTCCGGTCTACCAGCTGTCCGATGAAATCTTTGGGCAACGGGAGATCCACACGTTCACCCTGTCTGTCGATTGTGAGGGTGCCGCCAAAGGCCATTTCTGGGAGGATCTCATTGAAATACTCTATCTCCCTGCCATTCATCGAAACGATTTTATCCCCATCGCGGAGGCCTAGGTCGTATCCCAGACTGTCGGTAACCCACACACCATCGGTAAGGCTTTTTACCGGAAGACGGGTTTCACCCCAGGTAAACAGCACCAGCCAGTAGATGATGAACCCCAGCAGCAGGTTTACCATGATGCCACCGAGCATGATAAACAACCGCTGCCACGCGGGTTTGGATCTGAACTCCCAGGGTTGGGCAGGTTGCTTCATGGCCTCCTTATCCATAGATTCGTCAATCATTCCGGCAATTTTCACGTACCCACCCAATGGGAGCCATCCCAGGCCATAAGTGGTTTCACCCTTTTTGAATTTGAAAATGCTGAACCATGGGTTGAAAAACAGGTAGAATTTTTCGACACGGGTTTTGAAAAGCCGTGCGAAGAGGAAATGCCCCATTTCGTGCAGGAGCACGAGGATAGAGAGGCTGGTAAGCAACTGTGCGATCTTGATAAATACTTCCATTATTTGGGTTTATTATTTGTCAGGTTAATGATTCAGCGTATTTTCTGGTTTCCTGGTCTGTGGCGATGTAATCCTGATAACGGGGTTTTGCCACAAAAGAGATATGGTGAAGTGCTTTTTCAATGAGGTCTGACATTCCGGTGAATGAAATCCTGTTTTTCAGGAAGGCTGCCACAGCCACCTCGTTGGCCGCATTAAGGATGCACGGCATGTTGCCACCGCGCCTGAGTGCTTCGAAGGCGAGTGGTAGATTCCTGAATGTCTGTGTGTCGGGGGATTCAAAGGTAAGTGCAGGGTACCGGGCAAAGTCGAAGCGTGGCCAGGGGGAGGGGAGGCGTTCCGGATAACTGAGGGCATACTGGATGGGCAGGCGCATGTCGGGGAGCCCCATCTGTGCCTTGATGGATCCGTCAGTAAACTGCACCATGCTGTGGATCACCGACTGGGGATGTACCACCACGTCGATCTGGCTGGCCGGAATGCCAAAAAGCCAGTGGGCTTCAATCACCTCCAGCCCCTTGTTCATCAGGGAGGCAGAGTCGATGGTGATTTTTGCCCCCATCTCCCAGTTGGGATGACGAAGTGCCTGTTCGCGTGTTACCCGGCTCAGGGTTGCATGATCCATACCCCTGAAGGGTCCGCCTGAAGCAGTCAGGATAAGTTTTTCGACTTCAGTGGTCTTCTCCCCTGTCAGGCACTGAAAAATGGCAGAGTGTTCCGAATCGACCGGAATAACACTGCACCCTTTTTCCCTGGCCAGCCGGTTTACGATTTCACCGGCCACCACAAAGGTTTCTTTATTGGCAATGGCAAGGTCTTTACCGGCATTCAATGCTTCCAGCGTGGGCCTCAGGCCGGCAAATCCCACAATTGAAACCAATACCATATCATGGTCCTGCGGCCCGGCAGCTGCGGCAATGGCATCGTCTCCTGCATGCACCTCAATGGGATACCCGGCAAGGGCCTCTTTTACCACCTGGTATTTTTCTGCATTGGCAATTACCACCCTGCCGGGCTGAAATTCCATCGCCTGCAGAATGAGCATTTCGTGGTTATCGGATGCCGTAAGCCCTGTAACCCTGAAACGATCCGGAAAACTGCGGCATACTTCAAGTGCCTGGGTTCCAATGGAGCCGGTGGATCCAAGAATGGTGATCTTTTTTTGCATGCCTCCGGTATCTCTAATCAAAAACCATATAATCCTGCGGGTTTACAGGATTTCCATGATGCCACAACTCGAAATGGAGATGACGGCCGGTGGTGAGTATTCCCGTTCCTCCGTAAATGGCAATCGGATCACCTGCCTTCACATAGTCACCCTGTTTTTTCAGCAGGGCGCTGTTGTGTTTATAAGCCGACATCATATTGTCGGCATGCTGGAGTATTATCGTCCAGCCTGTTTCAGAGGACCAGCCGGCCATTATCACGGTTCCCGACAAGGTGGCCTTGATGGCTTCATTTTCCCGGGCGGCAATGTCGACGGCAAAATGGCGTGTTGAAGGGTTAAAACCGCTGATGACGGTCCCTTTCAGGGGTGGAAAAAAGATAAACCCCTGCGACGGTGACAGCCTCCCCTTGCGACTGATGCTGTATGGGTCTACCTGACTGTAGGCAGCTCGCAGGACAGAATCCTCGGGGGAACGCCGTAACTGTATCGTGTCGTAGTTGCGGGATGTGGTAGTACCGGTATCCTTCCATGGATCCTCTATTTCCTCTCCCTGAATCACCTTCTGGAAATTTTGCAGCCAAAGGTCATATTGCTGCATTACCTGTTCCTGCGAATCGAGCTTTAGCTGGGTGATATACAACAGACGCTCCTGGCTGATGTCGGTATATCCGCTGATCCAGTAACGAAGGCCTGTGTTGGAAATGATCAGAAAAGCAAACATGAACAGCAGAATGATGCCGGCCAGGAGCCCTGTGAGCAGGTTCCACCGGGTCATCTTTAACGAGAACTTCTCCTCAAAAGTGCCGTCGTTGATGAATACAAGCCTGTAACGGTCTCGCATCCGCCTCATGATACGTCTGAAAGGCTTTTCAGGATCCAGCTTCATCTGCCGAAGGTGTTAATTAACGGTGCAAATATCGGGAAAAAGGGAATACGGCCCTTTGGGGTTTTTTCCCTACTTTTGGCACCTTATCCATTCAGAGAAGATTTTACAGATGAACAGAATCACAGATCCCCGGGAACATTACGAAGCAACCCGGAAAGCCATTGGGTACGTTACACGAAAAGAGGCAACACAACACGATTACGACAGGATTGGGTTTATGTCGGGCCTGGAGGTACACCAGCAACTTAAGACGGAGAGGAAGCTGTTTTGTAAATGCCCGGCCGGAAGATACCATTCCCACGAAAACTACAATGCCGAAATTATCCGCCATATGCGGCCTACCCTCAGTGAGCTGGGTGAGTATGACGGAACGGCCCTGATGGAATTCAAAACCCGGAAGGAGATCATATACCGTATCAACAATGAAACGGCCTGCACCTATGAGGTGGATGATACGCCCCCTTTCCATATCGACCGCCAGGCACTCGAAATCTCCATTATCATTTCGCAGCTCAGCAAACTGAATATCGTAGGGGAGGTGCACGTAACCCGTAAGCAGTATCTCGACGGCAGTATCCCGACCGGGTTTCAGCGTACTGCCATCATCGGTGTGGAAGGGGAAATTGCACTTCGCCATAAAAAGATACGCCTGATCCAGCTCAGCCTCGAAGAGGACTCGTGCCGCGAAATATCTGATATCGGCCACAGAAGAATCTACAAGACCGACCGTCTGGGAATGCCACTGATCGAAACGGTTACCTATCCTGATATGGTAAATCCCGATGAGGTGAAAGAAGCATGCGACTATATCAGGTTCCTGAACCGCAGCACCGGCCTGGTCCGTACCGGTATAGGAGCCGGCAGGCAGGATGTGAATGTGAGCTGCCGTGGCGGCCATCGTGTCGAAATCAAGGGGGTAGCCCATACCAAATGGATTCCAGAACTTACCCATAACGAGGCTTTCAGGCAATGGGCGCTGCTGGCAGTACGCGAAACATTGCGTACCAGGATTCCGGATCCGGCTTTATGGAAAATAGCCCATCAGGAGATCAGGCTGTCAGATTTTAGTTTTCCCTGCGATGCCCTGAAAAATGCGCATCAGCGCAAGGAAAAGATTGTAGCTGTCAATCTTCCGCACTTTCAGGGTGTCCTGTGCCATTTTACCCAGCCGGGAAAATGTGTGGCCAATGATTTCAGCGACCGCCTGAAAGTGATTGCATGTATCGAAAAGCCCAACATGGCCACTTCGGAAGACCTGGTGCCCATGATCGCCAACGACGATATGCAGAAGATTGCAAGCCGCCTCGGCGCTGCCAACACTGACGCACAGATCATCTTCTGGGGACCGGAAGGGGATGTGGCAACCGCCCTGGATGTGATTCAGGAACGTGGTGATATGCTCTTCCAGGGAATACCCCCCGAAACCCGGAAATCTTTCGAAGATGGCACTACCATTTTCGAAAGGGTACTCCCCGGGGCCGACCGTATGTACCCTGATACCGATACCACTCCCATCCCCCTCGAAGACAGCTATATAACTGAACTTGGCAAGAACCTTCCGGAGGATGTGGCAGATCGAATCAGAAAAATGGCTGAGTGGGGAATCCCCGGCGATACCTATGTGTATATCCTCAGTAAAAACCTTTTTCCCTGCATCGAAACCATCATTCATGAAACCGGATTCAGCCCCCGGTATATAGGCACATTCTTCGGACATTACCTTAAATCGGTGGAAGGCAAATACAAAACCACCCCCGATTTCAGCTACGAAAGACTTTCCGAAATGTTCAGGTACCTCCGCGAGGAAAATCTGAATCCCGCGATAGCATACAGAATCCTGCCGGTCTGGTATCAGCATCCCAAAATGGACTTCGACAGTGTGCTGACGCTGTTGAAATTCAAGCGGACCGCAGCTGAGGATATCCGGTCGAAAATCCCGTTCCTGAAGCAAAAGTTCCATGCCATCCGCAAATCAACCAACGACCGGGATATGCACAACTGGATTATGGGACAGCTTATTCCGACTGCCATCGGGAACATCGCTCTTTCGGATCTGTCGGAGATGGTAAGAAATTATAGTGAACAGAATTAAAGGTATTGAGGTATGAGTGAAGATATTTTTCAGGGATACAAAGGGGAAGCCCTTGAAATGCTGAAGCGTTTCAATGTTCGGGTATGGGGGCAGGCCGAGGTGGAAACCACCCGGGGAAATTTTTCTGGTACAGTGCTCCCACGGGCCGAAAACGACGATGACAAACATGTGGTGATGAAGATTTCCACAGGCTATAATATCGGAATTGATACACGGACCATCACGTCCATGGTTGAAACCGGCTACAAGAAAGCCAATTACAAGATTCCCGAGAAACAGTTCCCTGTGACACCGGGACTGCCCAATGTGAAGCTGTTCGGAACCGGAGGCACCATTGCCTCACGTCTCGATTACCGTACCGGTGCCGTAATTCCTGCATTCTCCCCCGGAGAACTCTACGGGGCTGTTCCTGAACTGGCGGATATCTGCAATCTCGAAACCGAGAAAATTTTTGCCGTGTTCAGCGAGAACATGGGGCCAAAACAGTACATCGCCCTTTCACAAGCCATCGGAAAAGAGATCCGAAACGGCATCGACGGTATTGTGGTGGGACATGGGACCGATACCCTGCATCATACCGGAGCAGCTTTAACCTTTATGGTACAGAATCTTCCGGTACCGGTTGTCCTGGTGGGCTCCCAGCGCTCGTCCGACCGCCCCAGCTCCGATGCGGCACTTAACCTCCAGCATGCGATGAAAGCCGCCGGACATGGCGACATCGCCGAGGTGATGGTATGTATGTTCGGGCCTACATCCGATGAATACGGGCTCCTCCACAGAGGGACCAGGGTCAGGAAAATGCACTCCTCCTACCGCTCCACCTTCAGAACCATCGGCGACACTCCGCTGGCCATGATCAGCAAGACCGATTTCAAACCCATTCACACCCAGTACAATAAACGCAGGAAAGACCGCAATGTCAATATCTTCCCGTATTTTGCAGATGACGTAACCATGATGTACTACTACCCGGGCATGAAGCCGGATACGCTGGACGCATTGGTAAATGCAGGGTACAGGGGTGTGGTCATTGTGGGAACCGGACTGGGGCATGTGAACAAGGAGCTGTACCCGGCCATTGAACGGGCACACGCCAAAGGGGTGCACATGTACATGACCCTGCAAACCATCTGGGGGTATGTGCATATGTTTGTGTACGATACCGGAAGGGATATGATGGCCAAAGGGATTATCCCTGCCGGGAACATGCTGCCCGAAGTGGCCTGGGTGAAACTCAGCTGGGTGCTGGCCCAGACCAACGATCCGGCAGAAGTTAAACGGATGATGCTCACACCGGTAAATGGCGAGATCACCGACCGCGAACCCTACAACGGTTATCTGGTGTACCAGGGCGGTGTGCCTGAAGTGGAAGAGTTTATCAGAAAGGTTCATAAGTAAATGCTGAGGTAAAACACGTTATGACGGATGTCAACCCCCCGCGAAGCCCCGAGTCACAGGAACAGATCTTAAAGGCAAAGGAGCAGCTTTGCCGGGAAGCAGAACGTTTGCAGAACAGTACCGAATGGCGCGAAACGGCTGAAAAGCTGAAAGAACTTCAGCAGGAATGGAAGCGCACAGGTTCGGTTTTTCCGCGTGAATTGGCCGATGAACTTTACAACCGCTTCCGGAAAGCGTGTGATGCCTTCTTTGAGAACCGTACACGGGCATTTCAGAATCAGGAACTGGAACGGATTGATAACCTTTACCGCAAAACGGAACTCTGCGAACTGGCAGAAGCACTGCAAAACCTGGAAGACCCTGATGAAGCGGCCGAAGAGATGCAGAAACTCTTCGCAGAATGGAAGCAGATCGGACCTGTCCCCAGAGAGAAAAGTGAAGCCCTTTGGGAACGGTTCAGATCCGCCCAGGACATGGCGTTCCAGAGACGAAAACTGAAGTATGAGGAAAAGGACCGGGAGCGGGAAGAAAACCTCAGGCTGAAAGAAGCCTTGTGCATTGAAGCTGAGTCACTGGCAGAGCGTGAAGATTATACTGAGGTTACCCCCCTGATGATCAATCTGCAGGAACGATGGAAAAACATCGGACCGGTACCCAGGGAAAAAACCGAAGAACTGTGGGAAAGGTTCAGAAAAAGCTGCGACCATTTCTTTGAACGCAAAACCGATCACAATAATCGTCTCGATGAACAGCGGCTGGCTAACCTTATCATCCGGCAAAACCTTTGCAAAATGGCAGAAAGCCTGAAGGAATCGGTTGAATGGAATGACACTTCAGAGAAAATCAAACAGCTGCAACAGGAGTGGAAAGCCGCATGGCCCGTGCCCAAAGATGAAGGTGACCGGTTGTGGGAATCCTTCAGGGAGGCCTGTGACCATTTCTTTGAACGGAAGAGGATCCATTTCGAGGAAAAAAGGATCGAATGGCAGAAAAATCAGGCCGTGTGGAGGATGAATATGGAGAAGGCAATTGCACGGAAAACGGAAGAGATTTCCCGGCTCGAAGCAGCCATGGAGTATGAGCGGAACCATTTTACGGAATGGCAGTTACGTCTTGAAAAATTACCTGCTGAACTGAAATCGGTGGATATGAAGCTCGAAATTGAGGAGAAGCTGGCACGATCGCAGGCCGAGCTGGAGCGCAAACAGGCTATGATCCGGCAGCTTGAGGCAGATATTGCCGATATCCACAGCAAACTTGGCAGGTCATGATAAAAAAACTCATCTGTTTCCTCTTCCTTGGAACAGGCATGATCAACGGGATCCATGGACAGGATACCCTCACCATAATGCACTGGAATCTGCTGAATTACGGAAATACCACCACCTATTGCACCCAGACGAACAACAACATCACCACCAAGGCGGCTGCCATGGGAGTGGTATGCACCTGGATGGCCCCCCATATAATTACGGTAAATGAAGTGGGCGCCAACTCCTTTGCACCCACCCATTTCCTGAATAATGTGTTGAATATCAATGGCATCAGCCACTACCAGGGATCAGCACTGACCAATATCAGTGGCACCGATCTGGCCAATTTTGTGTTTTTTGATACCCGGAAACTTGTCCTTCATTCGCAACATCAGCTGGCAACCATGGCACGTGATATCAATATCATCAAACTCTACCACAACGACCCGAATCTCCCTTTACATCAGGATACCGCATTCTTATATGTGATATGCACCCACCTCAAAGCGGGCAACACAAGTGCCGACGCTTCAGAACGGGCTGCCATGGCAAAAATCATCATGGACAGTGCCGCCCTCTGGAGCGGCTATCCTGCAATACTGTCGGGCGATATGAACCTGTATACGGCCAGTGAGCAGGCCTGGAAAAACTTTACCTCGCCTGCCGATACAACCGGCGAGGTGTTTTACGACCCTGTCAGCATGTCCGGTGCCTGGCAGGACAACCAGCTGTTTGCCGTTACCCATACCCAATCGGTCCGCTCCTCCTCAAACGGCTGCGCTTCCGGAGGTGGCCTTGACGACCGGTTCGATTTCATCCTGTTGAATAAAAAACTGAAAAAGTCCCTCTCCTTTTACGAGTATATCCCCGGAACCTATAAAGCGCTGGGCAACGACGGAAACCACCTGAACCAGTCGATTACCAGCGGTTCCAACAACAGCGTACCTGCCGTCATTCTCCAGAACCTGTATGAAGCCTCCGACCATCTTCCCGTGGTGATGAAACTGAAACTTACCCCATCAACCCAGGGGATTCCCGTGGCCCGACCCGATCAGATGAAACGCATCTGGATAACTGATCAGATTATCCGTCTGCAGTTTTCTGATCCGGTGGAGCTGGTTGCGGTCTCGGTTTTTGATCTGTCAGGAAGGCTGATGCAAAGCTCCCGGCCATCGGACACACCCTCCGAAAGGTTCAGTCTGGAAATGGATAAAATGTGGCCACAGGGATGTTACCTGCTGGTTGCAGAAGATGCTTCTGGTACCTGCTACAGAGGTAAAGTGATGATTGCCCGCTGAGAAATCCGCTGTCAGATATCCAGCGAAAGCTGTCCGCCGGCCTCCTTTTTCGGGAAAACCAGCGATGCCACAATACTGATGGTGATAATCCCCAGCACTACCAACAGTGAATGGAAGGTGGTGAATCCGATTTCATCCAGCCAGTGGTGTACCAGCATCTTCGTGCCGATAAAGGTGAGCAGTACGGCAAGCCCGGCCTTCAGGAGGTAGAACTTGTTGATTACCTGTATCAGCATGAAGAAAAGTGCCCGCAGGCCTATGATGGCGAAAATATTGGAGAAGAACACTATATAAGGATCCTTGGTGATGGAGAAAATGGCAGGGATGGAATCCACCGCAAAAATCACATCCATAAACTCCACAACGAGCAGTACGATGAACAATGGGGTGATGAATACCTTGTGATGGGGTTTTACGAAGAAATTTGAACCTACATAGCGGGGAAATACCCTGAAAATTTTGGATGATAACCGCACTACCGGATGGTGCTGTACATCGATGGTTTCGTGCTTGTTACGGGATATATACATCTTTATTCCTGTGAAGATCAGGAAAAGTCCGAACACATACAGAATCCATTCAAAGCGCTGAATAAGGGCAGCACTGAGGAAAATGAAAATGAACCGCATCACAACAGCCCCTAAAATCCCCCAGAACAGTACCCTTTTGTAGTACATCTCCCGCACTCCAAATGCGGAAAAAATCATGATGATCACAAAAATGTTATCCACGCTCAGGGCTTTCTCTATAAGGTAGCCCGTAATGTACTCCAGTGCAAGATTATTCCTGTACACCTGCAGGGCCTCCTCGAACGAAAGGCCTTCGATATGGATGGGATGTTGAAACTGCACAATTTTATGCTGAATGTCCTCCAGCGTACGCAGATCATGCAGCCAGTCGCCCCAGTACCTGAGCAACACATAAAAAGACAACGACAAACCGATCCATACGATCGTCCAGATCAGCGCTTCTTTAAAGCTGATCACATGGCTGTTCTTTCCGATAAAAAGCAGGTCGAACATCAGAATCCCGATGATACCCACCAGGAACATTCCGAAAAAAATTACTTCATGCCAATTCATGCTGCAAAGATACACAGCAAATTTTATCTTTGAAGCATCAATTTTAAAACCATAATAATGCGAACAGCACTGATTAGCATAGCAATAGTATTGATAGCAGCGGTATCTCACGGACAATCATTTGCCCCGATGGTTCTTGATTCTGTGGATTTCAGCCAGGGAACCACGGTAATGGAGGCACTTAAGGTACGTGCCTCTGCAACCAGTTTTGATACATGCCAGATAACCCCCCAACAGCTTTCAGCCCTCTTGTGGAGCGCCAACGGCATCAACCGGCCGGAATCAGGGAAGCGTACCGCTGCATCGGCTGTAAATGCACAGGATATCGACCTTTATGTGGCCACAAAAGTGGGTATCTGGAGGTATAATCCGCAGAAACACCAGCTTGATACGGTTGCAGCTGGTGATTACCGGACCTTTATTGCCGACCGGCAGGTATGGGTGCTGGATGCTCCGGTGTTTCTGATCCTTGTGGCTGACATTTCGAAATTTACTTTTGGCACCGATTCATCACGTCTGGTCCTTTCTTCCATGGATGCAGGAATCGTTGCGCAGAATATCTCGCTATACTGTGCTGCCGCAGGGCTTGAAACCCGCATCAGGGCAGGAATGAACGATGAGAAACTGCGGGAAGTGCTGGCTCTTACACCCACCCAATACCCGTTGTTGAATACCCCTGTGGGATACAGGAAAAAGCAATAATCCGGGCTAATCCCTGAAATATGGAGCAAAAATTCAATATCGGAGCGATCGGACTGCGCAGAAGCATCCGGAAATACGACAGAAGCAGGCCGGTGGAACGGGAGAAGCTGGAACAGCTGATCCGTGCTGCCATGTATGCCCCCACCGCCAGAAACCTGCAGCCATGGCAGTTTCTGGTGGTTACCGACAGGACACTCCTCGACCGGATTCCGGAGGTGCACCCCTATTCGCTGATGATGCGGGAAGCTACAGCAGCCATCCTGGTGTGCGGCGACCGCGAAAAAGACCCCAGCGATCTTTACCTGGTGCAGAACTGCTCCGCCGCTACCCAGAATATTCTGCTCGAGGCATGTGCCATGGGACTGGGCACCGTCTGGCTGGGCGTTTTCGGGAGGCATGAGCGGATGGATGGAATGTCACGCCTGTTTGCCCTGCCCGATTCGGTGGTACCGGTGTCGCTCATAGCCGTTGGTTATCCGATGGAGGAGAAACCCTTCCCGCAACGTTTTCAACCCCGGCTGATCCATGAAAACAGGTTTGGAAATATCTGGGAGGCCCCGGAATAATCTGAAACGGACTTAAAAAAGTATGCGCACCATCACAGTCGAATGACCACCATCTGATATAGCGATAAACGAATAAGAACCAGTACAATCGGTAAAATATTTTGAGAATATTATTCCTGAATGACTGATTTATTGAATGATGAGTTTTTTGGTAATTCTTTTCCCCTGATAATCCACATGATAGAAATAGATGCCGGGTGCCAGTCCGGATAAATCCAGTGTAAAAGTGGGTGAGGAAAGTTCTGTAACGGAGCTGCTGTTTATGATAGTACGTCCCAGATAATCGGAAATGCCGAACACGATTTCCCCTGTGGCTGTCCCTGCAACAGTGAAGGTCGTTAGTCCTCCGGTTGGATTGGGCGTGGCCGTCAGGTCAGGCTGATGATCGGGCAGGTTTCCGATCCCCACGTTGTTCATGGTGAAGTTCGCCGATACTCCGGTACATCCGTTGCTGTCGGTGACCTCTACTTTATACAACCCGTTCTGAACCGGGGTAAAACTATGTTGCGTGGCATTGGGGATCAGCAGGTTACCCAGATACCACTGGTAGCTGGCATACGGCTGGGCAGTGATAAGGTTAGGGCCTGACTGAACGATCACCGGGGCGGGATTCTGATGAACGGTTATCACGATGGTGTCTGTATTCAGACAGTTGTTGGAATCGGCACCGTACAGTTTGAAAACACCCGATTGGGTAACCAGGATGGAATCGGCATTGGAAGCATTACTCCACAGATAGTTGAGGGCACCACTGGCATGCAGTACTACCTGTCCGCCGTCGCAGAATGTAACTGGCCCGGAAGGGGTGATCTGCACATTGGGTTTTGGGAAAAAAGTGAGGGTTTTTACAGAAGAGGTATCGGTACAGTTTCCTGAGTTGGTAACGATTACCGAGTAATCACCCGATAGTTTAACCACCAGTGCAGAGTCAGTTGCCCCGGCAATGGGCTGGTTGTTCTTCATCCACAGATAACTGAATCCGGGTTGGGTTTTGGCTGTAAGTTTAATACTGTCGCCGGTGCAGCCGGTTACCGGTCCGGTATAGGTGATGGCGCTGTTCTTCCCGAAGTACACCATAAACTCCTTTCTCCCTGAATTTCCGGCAGTCACCGATAAGGTAGCAGGATCGAGGAAGCTGTTTGTGATACTCCAGGTGGCAGTGCCGTTGTCGGTGCGCTGGATCAGCGCGGGCATACATCCGGTGGCGGCAGGCCAGGTTTTGAGTTTCAGATGGAAAGTGTAGGTGGCATTAGGACTGCCAATTACACGGATTCCCCAGTACCCGTCGCTGAAGCCTGTAATCGGATAACCTGCGGGCAGGGTTAGGTTGGAAGGCTGCCCGCTGATGCGGTAGATCTGGACCCCGGTGGGTGCGGGAGAGAATCCGCTTACCGAAATGCTGTCAGAAGTGCTGTTGAGTGATACCGTAAAAGGGGAGGTATAGTTGTAGGCACTTATTTCACCCAGTGCTGCACCCGAAAGGTTCCATACCGGTGCATTGGTAAGGGTTCCGTGATTCAGGTTCCCCGACGAATCGGCAGTGAGGGTGGCAGTCCCCCCTTCATCCAGCTTCCAGTACCCTTTGAGGTTGCTGTATGCCGGGTGTGCGGAGGTGATGGGTCTGCACATATAATCACGTAACTGGGTTATGGAAAGAGCAGTATTCCAAACCCTTACTTCGTCAATCCGTCCTGTGAAGGGGCGGCTTGAAACATTTGAATAGGCGCATTCCCCAATCCGGAAATCATACGGTGAGGCAGTGATAGTGGCGGTTACAGATGTCGTGGCCACTTCGATTCCATCAACAAAAATCTTCAGCTGGGTGCCGCTGAAGGTGCCTGCCACATGATGCCATTGATTCAGATTCATGACCGTGGTGGTAGTAACCACCTCAGACCATGTGGATCCTGTGCCGATATTAAACGACAGGCGCCCGGAATTGCCGCAACGCAGCACATACCCCCTGCTGCCCGAGGCCCAGTCCTCCTTGCTTACAATGGTGTTGGTCCAGGCATTCACCCCCCAGCTTGTGGCATAGATCCAGGCTTCCACGGTGATGGAAGCAGTGGGGCTCAGGGAGGCGGATGTTGGAACATTTACATACTTCGATCCACCGTTGAATTCAAGGCACTGGCCGGCTCCGGTAAACTGGGATTTTCCCAGTAATGCACACATTGATAGAACAATAATGATCAGAGTTCTCATGTCAAAGTGAATTTGAACTCCAAAATTAAATCGTTTTAGAGAAATGTCAATTTTTTTTTTATAGAACACTGATTACGCAGATTGATAAGATTTACACTGATATAATAATCAATACGTTATCAAATCAATGAAAATCCGTCTGATCTGTAAGATCGATGTTCTATTTACGGATCTTCGTTTTATTCTCCATGAGTGCCACCACCGGTTTCAATCCTTCGATGCTGTTCTCCTCAATAGCCTTTAGCACTGCACCCCCACCGGTGAAGATGTAGTATTTGGGGTTATCGAGGGCCATGATGTAGAGACCGGGCAGCAGGCGTTTGAGCTCCTGCATGGTATCACCGCCACCATAAAGCTTCACGCACTCACGGTTTTTGTCGATCAGCTCATCCAGGGCAATGGTGCCTTCGTTGAAGTGGGGGGTGAACCCCATCACGGCATTTACGAAGATGCTGTGGGCTGTAAGGAATACCTCCTGCACTTCGGGCAGGTTGAACGAATCTGCCGAAACATCAAGTACATAGTTCAGTTTGGTATCCGGAGCAAGGAAACGGATGTCGTGCATTCTGTACTTCCCTTCCTCCTTGGGGCCCAGCTGATCCGATTCTATGATATACGGCAGTTCCACCACTTTTCCGGGATGGGTTTTCAGGTATTCCACGAATTTTCCGGCCATTTCGATGTCGGAATCTTCTACTCCGGCAATGGAGAAGCCGTATTTGGCGCACAGGTAGGCATTGTAGATCACTCCACCCAGCACCAGCTTATCGGCCTTATCCACGAGGGCATACAGCGAATCGACCTTGGTGTCGAATTTCGATCCGGCTACCACCGCTACGAACGGGCTCTGCGGATTCCAGATACGGTCGAGGTTTTCCAGCTCCTTCTGCATCAGAAATCCGGCATACGACGGGAGGTATTGGGTGATATGGTAGGTAGATGCATGGGGTTGCCACGATCCGAAGGCATCGTTTACAAACACGTCTGCAAGTCCGGCCAGTTGATAGGCAAACCGGTCGGCCTCTTCACCCTTGCTCTCCTCGCCGGTAAACCATCGGGTGTTGGGCAGGTAGATGGCATCGTACTGATGGTTTTTCAGGTCACGGATATAGTGGTTCACGGAGGTTTCGATGCCGGGGTACCCCTCACCGTTTACGGCCCTGAACTCCGGAACTGCAATGCGGATATGAAGCTTGTTCTGCAGATATTCCACGATAGGCTGTACCGAACTGTCGTCGTTGATCTGGATCTGACCGCTTTTTTTGTCTTTGGGCCTTCCCACATGCGACATCAGGATGAGCTTGCCTCCCCGCGCCACAATGTGGTAAAGGGTTCCGATAGTAGCATCAATCCGGTACGGGTCGTGGATTTCCCCTTTCTTCACCACATTATGGTCTACCCTGACCAAAACCACCTTGTCCTTCAAATCAGCCTCCTGTATCAACGGAAGCCTTTCACCAATCTCCTTCATATTTACTTGAATTTCAATTTCTAATTTCTAATTATTAATTTTCCCCAGCATCCTGAACATATTCTGCTTGTACGCCTCCACCCCCGGCTGGTCGAACGGGTTTACCCCCAGCATATAGGCGCTGAGTCCGCAGGCAAATTCGAACATATAGAGCAACTGCCCTACCGTATCGGGGGTGAGTTCCGGAAGGATGATCCGCATATTGGGTACCCCGCCGTCGAGATGGGCTTGCCGTGTAGCCTCTTCAGCGATCAGGTTTACTTCACCCAGATTTCTGCCAGCCAGATAATTAAGCCCGTCCAGGTCATCCGGGTCGGAGGGGATCACGACTTCATTTTTGTTTTTTTCGACCGAAACGACCGTTTCAAAAAGTATTCTGAGCCCATCCTGGATGTATTGTCCCATCGAATGTAGGTCAGTGGTATTGGTAACGGAGGCAGGGAAGATCCCTTTCCCCCCTTTCCCTTCGCTTTCTCCGAAAAGCTGTTTCCACCACTCGGCCAGATATACCAGGCCGGGTTCGTAGGTAACCATAATCTCCGCCGGCTTCCCCGAACGGTACATAGCCGTACGTGCCAGGGCATACCGGGAGGCCGGGTTATTTTCCGGATCGGCAAGGATCGACCTGCGCATGTGGGCAGCCCCCTCCAGCAGCCCGGCCACCGGGATTCCGGCAACTGCCAGGGGCAACAATCCCACAGGGGTAAGCACAGAAAACCTTCCTCCGATATCGTCGGGTACCACAAAGGTTTTATACCCTTCCTTCACAGCCATGGTGCGCAATGCCCCTTTGGCAGCGTCGGTGATGGCTACAATCCTGTTGGCGCCATTTTCATCGCCATATTTGGCATACAGATGCTTTTTCAGCAACCTGAAGGCAACCGCAGGTTCGGTGGTGGTTCCCGATTTGCTGATCACAATCACTGAATACTCCTTCTGATCCAGCACCTTTAACAGTTCTGCATGATAACCCGGACTAAGCTGATGCCCTGCAAACACCAGATGCGGGTATCCATCTCCGGTAAAATGGTGGAAATGGCTGCCAAGGGCTTCCAGCACTGCCTTTGCCCCAAGATAGGAACCCCCGATCCCCACCACCACTACCATTTCACTTTGTGCACTGAGCCTGCGGGCGGTTGCCTCAATTTCACCCAACAGTTCAGTGGGAAAAGTTACTGGCAGTTGCAGCCATCCGGTAAATTCAGCACCGGCCCCTTTGCCTGCGGTGAGGGTATGGAATGCCGACTGCAGCTCCGTCTGAAGCCCGTTGAAGGTATCTTTATGAGCCCTTTGCAGGACTTGTTGCGTATCAATGCTGATGGTATGCATAAGCTATTATTTTGTAGCAAAAATACAAACACTATCCCTTCTGAGGAAATCTGCCAAAATCATCTTTTCCTACTTGTATGTTAAAAATCTTCACAGGTTTTGGAAACTAACCGAAATGTTATACTTTTGTTAGTTGTAAAAACCAATATAGTTTCCGGACCTGCCAAACGAAGCTTATGAATTCTCAAGAAATATCTACTAACTCACTCATTTAAAACCAAAACCAATTGCTATGAGACGTTTATTTACCCTTTTGCTGCTGGTTTGCTGCAGCTATGGGCTGTTTGCCCAGATTACCGTTACCATCGGTACCGGTACAGTAAACAATACCGCAACCGGCTATCCGGCACCCTATGGTAATTATTACTATGGTGCACGACATCAGATGCTGATTCCGGCTTCTGAAATCCTGGCTGCAGGCGGATATACGGGAAACATCAATGCACTGCAGTTTGATGTCGTTACCCCCTCCGGGGCTTCGATGACCGCATTCGAAATCAAACTCGGAACTACCACTGCAACGGCATTGGGTACCTGGCAGACCATGCCAACTACCTCCGTGTTTTATGCGGCGACGTATACCGACGTTACCGGATGGAATACCCACACCTTTACCACCCCTTACTTCTGGGATGGGATCAACAGCCTGATTATCGAGACCTGTTTCAACAACACTGCGTACATTAACAATGCGGTAATGAACCAGAGTACCACTACCTACACCTCCACCATGTGGGTTAACCAGGATGCTGCAGGTGTTTGTGCCTTGACAGGAACCAATAACACCATGCAAAGGCCCAATGTGAAGCTTTCCTTTGGCCCTTCGATGGTGCTGAATGCCGGTATGTCGATGATCAACAGCCCAACACCTCCTGCCGCCCCGGGAACACATAATGTTACAGCAACGTTGAATAACTACGGATCGGCTACCCTTACCTCAGCCACCATTGGCTGGTCGGTTGACGGTGTTTCGCAGAGCCCGTTTGCCTGGACAGGCAGCCTTGCCCAGGGACAGGGAACGGCAACCCCGGTATCTCTTGGCTCCTATACCTTCCCCGGAGGTGTTCATACCCTCAAGGTTTGGTCGTCTGCTCCCAATCTTGGTATCGATGAGTACCCAGCCAATGATACCGCCACAATGACAACCAATTTTGCTACCCCACTGACTGGCACCTATACCATCGGAGGGACCGGTGCAGATTATCCTACTATCGCTGCTGCCCATTCCGATCTTACCACCCTGGGGATCACCGGACCGGTAATTTTCAACATCAATTCCGGCACCTATACAGAGCAACTTACCTTCCCCGAAATTCTGGGAGCCAGCGATATTAATACCATTACGTTTAAATCCACTACCGGAAATGCAGATGATGTGATCTGGCAGTTTACAGGTACTTCTGCAGCCAATTTCACCTTCAAGCTGAATGGCGGAGATTATTACAGATTCAAGTATCTGACCATTAAAAACCTTGATGCTACCAACGGAAGGGTTATCGACCTTACGGGGGGTGCCCATTACAATATCTTCGAAAGCAACAAAATCTATTCGGGCGGAGCATCCAACTCCAGCACCAGCTGCATCTATGACGGTAACACCCTGAATAACTACAACCAGTATCTGTACAACTATATGTCAGGGGGATACTATACCATGTACCTGTATGGTGTCAGCAGCTCTTCCTGGGAAAAGGGCACTGTGGTAAAAGGAAATGAAATTGTAGGATCTTATTACTATCCGATCTACATGTACTACTGCGATTCCGTGGAGGTGATCGGGAATTACGTACACGATGGTGTTGCCCCTTATTCATATGGCATTTATGTGAATTATGCCTTTAACTACTATCGGATTGTGGGTAACCGGGTGAATATTGTAGGTACATCCAGTTCTGCCTGTTATGGCATCCGCGACTATTATTGTAATTATTATTCTTACAACGCAAACCCCACCGGATACGGCCTGGTAGCCAATAATATGATCAGCATTCAGGGGGGAACCGGTACCAATTACGGGATTTATTCCTATTATTGCAACGGTACAGAGACATCCTTTAATACGGTATTGATCACCAATGGCTCTGCAACAGCAGCACGCGCACTTTACCAGGGCAATACTTCAAGTAATACCCTGGGGCAATCGTATTACAATAATATTTTTGTGAATACCGGAGGAGGTTATGCTGCCTATTTCAACACCACAGCCCAAGTGTCGGCTTCGGATTACAATGTGTACAAGTCAAACACCACCAGCTATTTCGTATATTGGGGAGGTAACAAGACAGACCTCGCCGCTTTGCAGACCGCCAGCAGCAAAGACATGAACTCCTTGAGTGTGATGCCGGCTTTTGTATCCAATGCCGACTTGCACAACAGTGCTCTGGCTACTTACCAGCTGGGAACACCCAGACCCCTGGTGGTAGATGACATTGATGGTCAGATCAGGAATGCTTCAACCCCCTGTATGGGAGCCGATGAGTATATCCTGTATAACAACGATGCAGGGGTGCTGGAAATGGTAGAACCTTTGACCACCTGTGCAGGCTCTGTAACTGTTAAGGTCTCTGTGAAAAACTATGGAATTATTAACCTTCAGGGTGTTACTGTGAACTGGAGTGTCAACAATGTCAACCAGACCCCTTTAACCCATTCTACATTGATGGCACCCAGCCAGGTTGACACCGTTACCCTGGGTTCATTCACCTTTGCCAACAATACCGTGTATGATTTCAAGTTCTGGACCAGCAACCCCAACAGTGTAGCCGACCAGAATCCTGCCAATGATACGATGGTAAAGAATGGAATCCAGACATCCTTAAGTGGTACCTATACCATCGGAACAGGCACGGGGTTCGATTACAACACCGTTTCAGCCGCCGTACAGGCCCTGGTGAATTTCGGCGTTTGTGGTCCGGTGGTGTTCAATATCGCTGCCGGAACCTATACGGAAAACCTCTATTTCAACAACATTCTGGGCACCTCATCCGTAAATACCGTTACCTTCAAATCAGCCACCAACAGCGCCGCCTCAGTCACCATACAGTATGCTGCTGCCGGTAGTGGTGACAACTATGTGGTTCGCCTCAACAATATGTCGTGGCTGAAATTCCAGCATGTTACCCTCCAAGCCACTGGCGCCTCCTACGGCTACGTGATTGAAATTCTGGGAGCAAATTCGAATAACAATGAGTTCTCAAATTGTGTGATCCAAACGGGCCTTTCTACAAGCTCCAGTTTTATAGGGGTTTATTGCTCCGGGCTTAACCTGACCAACAACGTATTCCAGGACAATGATTTTATTGGCGGGTATTATGGCATCTATTATTATGGAGTGTCATCCTCCTCCAGAGGGAACGGCATCAATGTTATTGGGAACAGTTTCACCGATTTCTATTACTATGGGGTGAATGTGGCTTACACCGATAATGCCAAAATCAACGACAACTACCTCCAGAATGCTGCAAACTCAGGTAGTATTTACGGTTTGCGGATTTATTACTGCAATACGACTGAAGTAATTGGCAATGAGATAAATCTTGCCGCTACTTCAACGCATTACGGAATATACCATTATTACAATGCCGGTAATGCCACCACAACCAATAAAATTATCAACAATGTAATCAATCTGAAAGGCACCGGAACAAGTACCTGGTATGGTCTGTATATGTATTATACAGATTACACCGAAGTCTACCACAACACCGTCAGCTGTCTTGCAGGACCTGCTTCATCCTATGCGTTCTATCAGTCGGGTGGCACCAACCAAAATATTAAAAACAACATCTTTGCGCACAACGGAGGCGGTTATGCATACTACATTAATACAACCGCCGGAGTGTTGAGTAGCGATTACAACAACTACTTCTCAACAGCATCACCATTGGCCTACTGGGGAGCTGCAAGAGCTGATTTAACTGCATTGCAGACCGCCAACCTGATGGACATGGCATCTATGCAGGCTAACCCGGTATTTTCCAATGTGCCGGGCAATAACCTTACTCCACTCAGTGGTTCAATTGACAATATAGGAACCCCATTGGGTGTACTTACCGATGTCAATGGTGTGATCCGGTCAACAACCACTCCTGACGTGGGTGCCATTGAATTTACCGGAATTGCAGCTGATATTTCCATTGCCACCGGCGGATACCTGGCTCCGGGGCAGTGCCTCAGTACAAGCGACAGCCTCTATCTCAAAATCACCAATACAATCGGCAATACCATAAACTTCGCCACTGCAACTACCACACTCTATTGGAGTGTAACTGGTCCGGTCAACTCAAACGGTTCACTCGTGATCAACAGCGGAACCCTTGCTCCGGGTACCACGATGACCATTGGCGGGGTTGGTGCGAACCTTTCACAGCCCGGTACCTATACCCTGAGTGCCTATGTGGGGGCAAATTCGGTGAACCTGTTCCAGGGCAACGATACCCTCAACAACATGTCGAGCAAGATCGTCTATGATCCCTTCTACGTACAGCCGGCCAATGCCTATGTAGGTAGCACCACAGCCACCGTGCCCATTACGGCCAAGTCTAAATTCTTCCCGGGAGGAGCTTTCTATATTTCTGAAATGTGTCATAATAAAGTTTCAACCGGAGCCCCCACTGTAGGCTGGTCAGCCCTTACCTGGCTGATGGCAGGTGACTATATTGAGATAACAGGTGTGCCGAATTCTGACCTTGGAGGGTACACCCTGCAGCAGTGGTCGACTGCTTTAGATGGCACTTTTACCTTCCCAACCGGTACTGTTATGAGCCCCACGGGAACGGCTATTATTGCAGTAGGCCAGATGGGCAGCAGCGTTGCAAGCCCTGCTAATTTCTATTATCATGGACAGGGTTCCAATACCACAGACTATCAGTCCGCAGCTACAATGGGCCGTGTTCTGCTTGATCCCTCAAATACCATTGTTGATGCAGTAGGCTATGGTAATTATAGCTTCCCGGCAGCTGCGAATGTTCCCTCCTCGGATTGGTCAGCACCAACATCTGCAAGTGGATCAGGCACCAGTGGATTCCGTTTGACTGCACCTGATAATAATACCGGTTCAAGCTGGGCTCTGGTAAATGCAACCATCATTCAGGACCCGGGTGTTGTGAATACCGGAACATTTGTACCTGTCCCCGGCAACCTGACGGGCTTTACCTGGAGCCACAACGGAGTGGTGTTTGCCACCAACTTGATCGACACCACGGTGGGCCCGTGGACAAACCCCGGTACCTATAACTATGTGGCCAGCTACGTTACCCCCTGTGGTACCCTTACCGATACGGTTAGTGTGAATGTTATGCTTGCTACCGTTACCGGTACCTCGCAGATTTGCGAAGGCGACTCTGCCATGATCAGCATCAGCTTCTCCGGTACAGGCCCATGGACCATGATCGGCAGCGATGGCTCAGGCAACGATACGTTTAATGTGCCCACTTCACCCTGGGTAATGTATGTAAACCCCACCACCACCACCACCTATACCGTGGTAAAATTTGCCGATGCTGGCAACGTGTTCGTGAACTCAGGCGAATCCATTACGGTAAATGTTACCCCTGCTCCCGTTGTCGCCCTTGGCACGTTTGCCCCGCTTTGCTCCAGTGCCGCACCACTTACCCTTACAGGTGGCACCCCGACAGGCGGAACCTACAGCGGGCCCGGCGTTACAGCAGGCCTGTTTGACCCCTCGGTGGCAGGAGCAGGTATGCATACCATTACTTATGCTTATCAGGATTCCACGTCACTGTGCTATGGTTATGCCACCCAACAAATAGAGGTGCTGGCAGGCCCTGCTATTGCAGTTACCCCCAACCACGACATTTGTCCGGGGACACCAACCACCCTCGAAGTAATCCTTCCAGGTTCAGCTACCGGTGTATTCTTCTCAGAATACATCGAAGGTTCCAGCAACAACAAGGCTATCGAAATCTTCAATGGCACTCCGGATACCGTTTTGCTTGCCAACTATCGGATTGGTTGGGCAACAAACGGCGGTGGATGGGCAAGCTACCATACCTTCCCCGCAGGCGCCAAACTGGCTCCGCATACCACCTGGGTCATGGTGGCCAACCAGGTAAGCTCTACCTATTACGATACCACCCTGGCCGATGAAGTGCTTCCATATCCTAGTATTGTGCACCACAACGGCGATGATGCTCGTTCTGTTGAAGTTACCAACGACGGTGGCCTCACCTGGACCATCATCGACATCATTGGTGATCCGAACAACGACCCGGGTACTGCATGGCCCGTTGCCGGCGTGAACAATGCTACCGCTGATAAAACCCTGATCCGCAAACCGGAGATCACCCATGGAGATACCTCCTGGACTGCTGTGGCAGGTACCGACAGCCTCAGTGCCCAATACTCCGTGTATCCCCAGAACTACTTTACCAACCTGGGCAGCCATACCTATAATGCTCCCCCGGTAATGAACCTGGCCTATTTCTGGAGCAATGGTGCCACAACCTCCTCCATTACTGTATCTCCCACTGTTGCAACAACCTACACCGTTACAGTGATAGATGTGGTTACCAACTGCTCGTCAGTAGGAACCGTTGTAGTGGGCATGAAACCGGCGGCCACCGTGAACCTTGGCCCCGACTTCAATGTGTGCAGCGATAAAACCGCTGTAATTGATGCCGGTACCGGATTTACCTCCTACATGTGGTCAACCGGAGCTACCACCCAGACCATTGTGGTGGATGGAGCCGTAATCGGACAGGGCAATACCGTTACCTACACCGTTACCGTTACCAACTCGGCCGGTTGCGAAGGGATCGACGCTGTAGCTGTCACCTCTATAGACTGTTCAGGTATCGATGACCCGAACAATGCCAATTACCTCACCTTCTGGCCCAACCCGACCGACGGCCACTTCTTCCTGAAGATCAACGGCCTGAAGGGCGATGCCATGCTTACCCTGATGAATGCCGCCGGACAGGCTGTCCTTAAGGAAAACCTTACCCTGTCAGGTGAGATGGTGAAGGAATTCCACCTGAACAACCTGGCTCCGGGCATCTACATGGTACGTCTGCAAACCAAATCGGATGTGATTACCAAACAGGTCATTGTGAAGTAATCTGCCGGAAAACTAAAAGAAAAGAGCGCTCCTGACCGGGGCGCTCTTTTCTTTTAAGGGGACAGGGGACAGGAGACAGGGGACAGGAGACAGGGGACAGGAGACAGGGGACAGGAGACAGGAGACAGGGGACAGGAGACAGGGGACAGGAGACAGGGGACAGTGCAAAAGGAACAGGGGAAAGGAAGAGTGGAAGCAACAGTGTGAGTATTGAGGGAAAAACCCCGGAGGGGTGTCATTATTATAGCTTAGGAGGTTGGGTGTTTTTACTCCCCCTCTCCTTCAGGAGAGGGGGTTGGGGGGTGAGGTGAGGCTATAGGGGACAGTGCAAAGGGGACAGGAAGAGTGTGAGCAACAGTGTGAGTATTTAGGAGAAGGGGACCGTACTAAGTTGACAGTTTATAAAAGTTGTTGCAACATTTTTTCCCGGTAGGAGAAGATCTGCAGCAGTTTTTTCCTGATAAAAAGGCAGTGTGCCACCCGTCCGATAATACCAAAGGGAACCCGGTACGTTACAATGTCGGTGCATCTGGTGCCATCCTCAAACGCTTCAAAATGGTGTTCGTGATGCCACAGGGCGTAGGGACCTTTGCGCTGCTCATCCACAAAATAGCGCCCTTCTTTCACCGCAGTGATCTCCGTGAGCCACGAGGTTCGAAACCAGGTCATGGGAGAAACCCGGTAGGAGATCATTAAGCCCTGATAGGCCCGTTCCGGAAGGGGAGTCAGAATCCGGAAGCGCATGGTGGCCGGAGTGATCTTTTCAAGATTCCGTGGATCGGAGAAAAAGGGCCACAGTTGATCTATGGGCCGATGGATAAAAGTTTCTGACCGGAGTTGCCAGACGGCACCGTACCGGTGTATGGTGGTATTGGGGGATTGTGTCATGAGGGATGATCTTTTAGGTTGAACCAGGGAAAATTATATTTGATATAAAACATTGATATACCAACAGTTCATGCTGGTAAATTGTTCCAACCTGAACAATAATTCACGCAGGGGCGCGAAGACTCAAAGTTGATCCGGTAACCTCTGTTGCCGTAAAAGGAAATGAGCGTATTCACCTTTGCGGTCTTTTATACTTTGCGTCTTGGCGTAAAATATTTTCTCTAGATTTAAACTATGCATCCCGGAGGCTCTTCAGGATCTGCATGGCATGTTTCCTGGCTTCCGTATGATCCACCATTGGCCTGGGGTAGGCTGAGGTTCCGTATTCGGGGACCCAGTGTTGTATGTACCCCATCTCCGGATCGAATTTACGCTGCTGTTCCGAGGGATTGAAGATCCGGAAGAAAGGGGCCGCATCGCAACCGGTTCCGGCGGCCCATTGCCAGTTCCCGTTGTTGGAAGCGAGCTCGAAGTCCAGTAGGTGCCTTGCAAAAAACGCCTCTCCGATACGCCAGTCCACCAGCAGATCTTTCACCAGAAATGAAGCGGTGACCATCCTGACCCGGTTGTGCATGGTGCCGGTTCTCACCAGTTGCCGCATGCCGGCATCCACCAGCGGAAATCCGGTGGTGCCGTTCATCCACCTGCTGATCTTTTCCGGGTCGTTTTCCCATGGAAAAAATTCAAAGGCGGATTTAAAACTCCGATGGACCACCTCAGGGAAATACCACAGGATGTGGGCAAAGAATTCCCGCCAGATCAGCTCATTCAGAAAGGTTTCGCTGTGCTTAAGGGCTGCACGCACGGCTTCCCTTACCGAAAGGTTGCCGAACCGCAGATGGGGGCCTGCATGGGAGGTGCCATCCTGTGCGGGAAGATCACGGGTATGGAGGTAATTTCGCAGCGTTGCCTCAGAAAGATCCCAATCCGGAACGGTGATTTCTGCGGATGAAAATCCGATCTGCCGCAGGGAAGGAAATTCAGGGTCGTGCCGATGCCATTTCCCGGCATGCACTGCTGGAGGAATCGGTTCTGCCATCTCTTTGTGAAACAGGGTCTTCCATTTCCGCATAAAGGGAGTATACACAGTGTAGGGCTGCCCGTCATCCTTCAGGACTTCTCCGGGCCTGAAGATCAGGTGATCTTTGATGAGCTGCAGTGAAATCCCGCTGCCGGCAAGCAGCTCCTTCACCTTATGGTCGCGGCGAATGCCGTATGGTTCATAATCCTCTCCGGCAAATACGGTCCCGATGTTATACTGCTGCACCAGCCTTTGGAGGACCTCTGCCGGCGTGCCTGTGCAAACCAGTAGTCCCGATCCGTGGTCGCAGAGCTGCCGGTGCATCCCATGGAGCGTAAGGTGGATGAACGATACCCGTGCATCATCCCTGTCCAGCGGGTCCAGTATATGGCGATCGAAAATGAACAGTGGCAACACATCCCGCCCGGCAGCAAGAGCTGCCTCAAGCGCCCTGTTGTCGTGCAGCCGCAGGTCGCGGCGAAACCACAGGAGGGTGATCGGTTCCGGATGCATTCAGCAGGTAAGCTATGGCTACTTCAGCCCTTTCCGTTTCATCACTGGTTCCAGCGAAGGATCCTTGCCCCGGAAAGCCCGGTACATCACCGATGCATCCATGGTGCCCCCTTTGGAAAGGATGTTATCTCTGAACGACTGGGCGGTGGCTTTGTCGAAAATCCCTTTCTCCTTAAATGCTTCAAAAGCGTCGGCATCGAGGATTTCGGACCACAGGTAACTGTAATAGCCGGCAGAATATCCCCCTGAGAAGATGTGATTGAAGTAGGTGCTGCGGTAGCGGAATCCGATTTCGGTCATCAGCCTGATCCTTTTTACCACATCGGCTTCAAACCCGGAGGCTGTCACGGTGATGGGAGCTTTAACGCTGTGGTATGCCATGTCGAGCATCGAGGCAGCCATGTACTCCACGGCAGCAAATCCCTGGTTAAAGAGCTGACTGTTCTGCATTTTTGCAATCAGGGCATCGGGGATCACTTCTCCGGTCTGGTAATGCTTTGCAAACGATTTCATCACCTCTGGTTCTGTAGCCCAGTTCTCCATAATCTGTGAGGGGAGCTCCACGAAGTCGCGCGGGGTACCTGAGGTGCCGCCGTAGGTAACGTTGCTGAACAGGCCATGAAGTCCGTGGCCGAACTCATGAAAGAAGGTCTCCACCTCATCCACGCTCAGCAGTGAAGGTTTGCCACCGGTAGGTTTGCTGAAGTTGCACACCAGCGAAACCAGAGGAGTGATCTTTTTCCCGTTGCGGACCCGCTGGCTGCGGAACGAGGTGCACCAGGCACCGCCCCTCTTGCTTTCGCGCGGGTAATAATCGAGGTACAAAAGCCCGATATGGTTGCCGTTTTCCGTCACTTCAAATACTTCAACCTCTTTGTGGTACACCGGTACATCATCCCGTTTTTTGAAATCGATGCCGTAGAGTTTCCGGGCCACGTCAAAAGCCCCATCGCGCACATTTTCCATCACGAAGTAAGGGCGAATGGCCTCTTCATCGAGATCGTACTTTGCCTTGCGCACTTTTTCGGCATAGTACCACCAGTCCCAAGGGGCAAGTTTGAATTTTCCACCCTCCTTATCGATAAGTTTCTGCATCTCTGCCAGTTCCCCTTTGGCACGTTTGAGCGCCATCGGGAACAGCTTCTCCAGCAGGGCATCCACGGTGGCCGGTGTTTTGGCCATGTTCCGGTCGAGGACGAATGCAGCATGGCTTTCGAAACCCAGCAATGCTGCTTTTTTCTGCCGCAGATTGGCAATTTCAGCTACCAGGGTATTGTTATCTCCCGCGTTGCCAAGGTTACCACGGTTTGTATAGCCCTTGTACATCTTTTCCCTCAGGGCTCTGTTTTCGGCATAGGTAAGAAAAGGGAACAGGCTGGGCCAGTGCAGGGTAAAGAGGTATTCGCCCTCTTTTCCTTCGGCTTTTGCTGCTTCAGATGCTGCCGAGAGCACCCCTTCGGGTAAGCCTGCAAGCTCCTCCTTTTCCTTTACAAACATTTTGAAAGCATTGTTGTCGTCCAGCACATTCTGTCCGAATTTCAGGGTAAGGGTCGACAGCTTTTCATTGATGGCTTTAAGCTCCTCTTTCTGCGCATCATTGAGCAATGCACCGCTTCTAACAAAGTTTTTCCAGGTGTTTTCGAGCAGCATCGAGTCTTCACCCTTCAGCCCAAGTTCCGTTTTGCGGTCATACACAGCCTTAACCCTGGCAAAAAGCGGAGCGCTCATCGAAATGGCATCGTAATGGGCACTGAGGAGCGGAGTTACCGAATCAGCAATGGCCTGCATCACAGAATCGGTTACCGCTTCATTCAGATTGAAGAACACTTCGCTCACACGATCCAGCAAAGCGCCGGCTTCGTCCAGCGCCACAATGGTATTGGCAAAGTCGGGAGCGGCGGTATTCCCGGTGATGGTTGCAATCTCATCGTCATGGGCCTTCATCCCCTGGGTAAAGGCAGGCAGATAATGCTCTGTTTTGATTTTATCAAACTCAGGCGCACCAAACGGAGCCGCCGATTCAGTAAAAAACGGGTTCTCTTCCATCACTTTCTCCTCAGGTTTTGGGTTTTTGCATGCAGCCAGAGCCATGACGGCTGCTAAGGACAAAAAAGTCAGCTTTTTCATTGCTTTGTATAGTTTTTTTAAGTGAATTCAAGGCTTTTTCGCAGACAAATGTACAATTTTCAAAAAGATCAACACCTCTTGGCCACTGCGAATACTCTGCAGAGGCTCAGCAAACAAAAAAATTTCACGCGGAAACCCGCAGAAATCCGCAGTAGTTTATTTCAGCGTCTATCAGCGAAATTTCTGCGAATTTCAGCGAGGGAAAAAAATTCACGCTGAATGCAGTAAAATAAGTACTTATGATAAAATCACATAACTAACAAATCCGAAATTTGTATGATTGAAGAGCGAAAAGAACCGCTTTGCCCGCTGAGATTTCTCCAGGATTAGGTTTTCCTCTCAGCGACTCTTCCGCGAAAAAGGACTATCTTTAATCCTTTTCCTTTTGTTTAACATTTTTTGAGGAATGTTGATCAAACCAGATATGATTCTGATTGTTATCCATTCATCCAAAAAACACAGAGCTATGAAAAAATGGATTATCAATTTAATACTGGCACTGATGGTACCCGGTGCCCTTTTGGCTCAGGAGGCTGAAAAGCCCAGGTTTCTCTTTGGAAGTGAAAACGTTGTGTTGTCGGGGTTTGGCGGACCGCTTGCGGAGTTTTGCAGCATCGATCAGAAGTTTGACCTCTACGATGGTGGAGGCGGAGCACTGCTTATTAACCAGACCTGGTTTATCGGTGGTTACGGAATGGGACTGGCCACAAAGCATTACCGTGAAGATCTGAAGGACGTCACAGGCATTGCGAGACCGAAACTCTATTTTGAGCACGGCGGAATCTGGCTCGGGTATATCCATCAGCATTACAAACCACTGCATGGGGGTTTCAGCCTGAAACTCGGCGGAGGTGAGATATCGCTTGTGGATGAGTTTTTTCAATACGGCCCCCTCGACGAAAGAAAAGCCACCGACAGGATATTCGTAATAACCCCGCAGCTCGAAGGAGAGTTGTCACTCGCACCCTGGGTGAAATTCAATGCTGGGATCGGATACAGGTACGTGGCAGGAATCGATAAAAAATACCAGTATCCCGGGCAGGAGGAGCATCTCTATTACGACAAAAAGCATTTCAGCCGACCCTTTTTCAGTGCCGGATTTTATTTCGGTTACTTCAACCAGAGCCGTGGCAGCAACTAACCTTCAGATCATCCCTGCATGAAAAAACTGACCCTTTGGTTATTGCTTTTTACTCTGGTAATACCCCCATTGGTTTTACAGGCCGAATCCCGGAAATTTACCATCAGCGGACAGGTGAAGGATGGCACCAGCGGCGAATCGCTGATCGGTGCTTCGGTATACGTGGAAGAGATCCAGTCGGGGACCATTACCAACCTGTACGGGTTTTATTCCATATCGCTCGATCCGGGAAATTACAATCTCAGGATTTCCTATATAGGTTTTGAAACAGAGAAAACTACCCTTTCATTAAAACAGAACACCACGCTGAATTTCGAGCTGAAACCACGGACTGCAGTGTTGAAAGCTGTGACAGTGACCGGTGTGCAGGCCGATGAGAATATCACCGCCAGGGAAATGGGGGCAGTGAAGATGGAAATGAAGGCAGTGGAAAAAATCCCTGCGCTTCTAGGGGAGGTGGATGTGATCAAGGCACTGCAGCTTCTGCCCGGTGTGCAGGCTGCCGGGGAGGGGGTATCGGGGTACAGCGTAAGGGGAGGTTCAAAGGACCAGAACCTGATTCTGCTCGATGAAGCTTCGGTGTACAATGCCAGCCACCTTCTCGGTTTTTTTTCCATCTTCAACAACGATGCAATCAAGGAGGTTAAGCTGTACAAAGGGGATATCCCGGCAAAATATGGCGGAAGGCTCTCCTCACTGCTGGAGGTGTACCAGAAAGAGGGGAATATGAAACGGTTTGATGCCCGTGGAGGGATTGGCACCATATCATCCAGACTGACCGTTGAGGGCCCGCTCATCAAGGATCGCAGCAGTTTCATGTTATCGGGGCGCAGATCCTATGCTGATTTGTTTCTGAAACTTTCGAAGCGTGAAGAACTGAAAAACAACCGCCTCTACTTTTACGACCTGAATGGCAAGGTGAATCTGGTGATCAACAACAACAACCGCCTGTTCCTGTCGGCCTATAACGGCAGGGATGTGGTAAGCATCAAAGGGGATGAGGAGTTTCCGCCTTTCAAAATGGGCTGGGGCAACAATACCGTTTCACTCAGATGGAACCATCTGTTTTCACCAAAGATCTTTGCCAATTTCAGTTTTGTGTATAGCAAATACGATTACCGGCTTGGTATTGAGGATGATGTGCAGGGGTTTGAATGGGTTTCGCTGATGGACGACCATACCATTAAAGGGGATTTTGTGTGGTACCTGAATCCATCCAACACCGTAAAGTTTGGCGCACATACCACATACCACGATTTTTGGCCCGGCATTGCCCGGGGCGAAGGGGATGAAACGATCTTCGGTGAGCTGAAGATTCCCGAAGCCAGAGCTCTGGAGCACGGTGTGTACATCAGCAACGATCAATCTTTAGGAAAAAGATTTTCAGTTAATTACGGCGTACGGTTCACCATGTTCCAAAACGTTGGGGTAGGGGTGGTGTACAATTTCAACAGCAATTTCGAAGCGTTGGATTCAACGGTATACCGCCGCAACGAGATTTTCAACCGGTACAGCGGCTGGGAGCCCAGGATGAATTTTGTTTTTCTGGTGGATGATGCTTCATCGGTAAAGGGAAGTTTTAACCGGACGCTGCAGTATATCCATCTGGCCAGCAATTCCACCATCGGATCACCCCTCGATGTCTATCTTCCCTCGTCCCCCAACATCAAGCCCCAGTCGGCCAACCAGGTGGCTCTCGGTTACTACAGGAACTTTTTTACAAACACCATAGAGACTTCTGTGGAAGTGTATTACAAGAAAATGTACGATCAGGTTGATTTTAAAGATCATGCGGAACTGATCCTGAATCCCGAGATCGAAGGGGAGATCCGTACAGCCGAAGGGGAGGCTTATGGCATTGAGGTCCTGATCCGCAAGCAGCGTGGCGACCTTACCGGATGGATCGGGTATACCCTTAGCCGAAGCACCCGCGTGTCACCCTGGATCAACAACGGGAAACCCTACCTGTCGCCGTACGACCGTACCCACGATATCTCCATCGTTGCCAGTTACCAGATCACCCCAACCATATCCGCATCAGGCACCTGGGTTTTTGCCTCAGGCGCACCGGTCACCTTCCCCACTGGCAGGTTCGTATATGGAAACGTGGTTACCCCCGTTTACAGCGACCGCAATTCGTACCGCATGCCGTCCTACCACCGGCTCGACCTGGGGGTTACCTGGGATCCGGTGCGGAAAAATAACCGAAGCTGGCAGAGCTCCTGGACTTTCTCGGTATACAATGCCTACAACCGCCATAACGCCTTTCTGATCAATTTTGATGAGAGCAAGGAAAAGCCGGGTACCATGGAGGCAGAAATGATCTATCTTTTCCCCGTCATCCCGGCGATCACCTACAATTTTAATTTCTGAAACCATGCAGCGAAAATTTCTGAATATATTGATAATCATGGTAATAATGGGGATATTGAGTTCCTGCCGCGAGAAAATAGAGCTCGAACTCGATTCAACCTATACACGGCTGGTGGTGGAGGGCTCCATTACCGACCGGGCCATACCACATACGGTTACCCTGACGGCCACCTCCGATTATCTCACCACGGCTCCTCCACCTGCTGTTACGGGTGCTTTGGTAGAGATCACCGACGGAATGCAGATTTTTCCACTTACCGAAACAGCTCCCGGCGTGTACCAGACTGATCCCTCCGTGAAGGGCATTCCGGGTAAAGAATACACCCTCACCATCCGTGGGGTGGATATTAATGGAGATGGCAAGGATGAGATATACTCAGCCTCAGAGGTAATGAAACCGGCATGGGTAATCGACTCAGTGGTTACCCAGAAGCAGAATCCTGCAACCAATCCGCCGCTTTACAAAGTGAACGGTTGGGGTAAGGAGCCTTCCACCACCGGCGACTGCTATATATGGAACCTGTGGGTTAACGGTAAACTGCAGAGCGATACCCTGTACAAATCGGTTTTTATCGACGATACCTATGTGAATGGCAGCTACCTTCCGGGACTCACCATTTTCGATGACATCAAAGCGGGAACCGGGGATACCATTGTGGTAGAAACCCGTGCACTGACACGGCGCTATTACGACTTCCTCGTTACCCTCATGCTCGAAGCGGTATGGAATCAGGGGGGCGGTGCTGGTCCACCCGCCAATGTAAAAGGGAACATCAACAACGGCGCCCTCGGCTACTTCCACGCCTCCGGCGTTTCTTACAACACCGCAGTTGTGAAATGACCCAAAAGCCCCGCAGGCGATGCCCTGAGCTTGTCGAAGGGGGCGATAGACCCTACCCCGGGGTAAGACCCGGGAAAACACCATGCACATGTCCAATGAGCCCCGGAGGTGTGAAACATTCTCCCCGAAAACCAGCCATTAATAACCTTATTCCCCCTTTAACCTTAGTAGAATGAGGCACCAGAAGAAACAAAACCTTATTACCTTATGGCGATGAATAAGGTAATAAGGTTGATGATGTGAGCAGAAACCCATTAGCTACTAAGGTTAATAACAGATAAGGTTTGGAGTAGCAATGGGCTTTTATCTTTTTGCTTTTAGCCCTGAAGTTCCTACAATAACTAAAATGCTAAGAGCTAACAGCCAACGGCCAACAGCATTATTCATCTGGAACATTTCTTTGATCCTTGATCGTTGAACCTTGAACACCCTCGCGCCAGCGAGCGCCAATCATTCCACCACTTTGCTCCACCCGATCCGCTTCATCGAATAATAGATGAAAATGGCAGCTATAATGGAGATGGACAGGTAGATGAGCGCTGAGGTATATTCTGCGAAGATAAATTTTCCGATGGCGAAAAGGATGAACAGCACCATTACGGATCCTGCGATCCAGTTGAGAAACAAGTAACCATATCCTGTATCGCCCTTAACTTCAGGCAGTTGTTTGCTGATGCGCCTCCATCCGGCTCCGCCGGGATGCACCCGACGGTAGAAGTCGAGCAGCGTTTGCTCCCGGGTGGGCCTGGTAAAAAGGGTAACCAGCAGCCATACGATTGTGGCCCATACCACAATGATGATCAGCACCAGCTCATAGGGAAGGGGGGTGGTGTTTCCGGTGAAAAACTCAAGCACCGCAGGTTGGTACAACAGCGGATAGACGATAAAGGGGGCGAGCATCGCGGAAATTTCTGACCAGGCGTTGATACGCCACCAGAACCACCTGAAGATCAGCACCAGGCCGATTCCTCCACTACATGCCAGAATAAATTTCCAGGCATCGCTGATCAGGGTTAGGCGTGTGGTAACGATAAAACCGAGGATCAGCAACAGCACGGTAGTAAATCTGGAGATTCGCACATAGTATTTTTCCGTTCCGTTTTTTCGGATAAAGGGTCGCACCAGATCGTTGATGATGTAAGAGGTGCCCCAGACAGTCTGTGAAGCTACCGTGGACATAAAAGCCGCGAAGAAGGCTGCCAGCAGCAGCCCCAGCAAGCCCTTGGGCATATACTTCACCATCAGTTTTGGATACATCCTGCCTGGATCCACCGTGTTTTCGTACTTGTCGTAATACCCTGCAAACGCAGGTTCGGCAGCAGTAACCACATCGGCGCCCTGAAGTGGCTGACCGCTGAATTGTCTGGCAGCCACTTCGTAATACGCAGGGTTTTCGGCTTTCAGGATATCCGGATCAGCGGCTTTGGGCATCACGGCAAGTGCGGCCAGCGCTACCACAATCCATGGCCATGGCCTGAGGGCATAATGGGCTATGGTGAACCACAGGGTTGCCAGCAGCGAGTGCTTCTCATTTTTAGCCGACATCATCCGTTGTGCTACATATCCTCCTCCGCCCGGTTCAGAACCCGGATACCAGCTTGCCCACCACTGCACGCCAATGTAAGCGATAAATGCCAGCAGCGTGAGTTGTAATGCCCCGGCACCCTGGGAACCCTTTCCCACCACCGGAAAATAATTGAACACCTCTGCCGGCAATGAGGCTTTGAGCCCGGCAACCCCTCCCACATCGGCATGGTTTACAGCCAGCACTGCCAGCACGATGCAACCGGTCATCGCCAGTCCGAACTGCACCGCATCGGTAATGGTAACCCCCCACAGCCCCGACAGGGATGAGTAGAATGCCACAAACAGGGTAAGAAATCCCACCAGGATCAGATGGGAACTGAACACCATGCCCCACAGGGTAAACGAGGCATGCCCGAACAGGGTGAACCCGGGAAATACTACCGCCAGGATCTTGGCCATGGCCAGGTTCACCCAGGCAATCACAATCATATTCATCACAATGCCGATATATACAGCCCTAAAGCCACGCAGAAACCGGGCAGCCCCGCCTGAATACCGGATACTCACAAACTCACAGTCGGTCATGATGCCTGCTCTGCGCCACAACCGGGCGAAGAAAAACACGGTGAGCATACCTCCAACGAGCATGTTCCACCACAACCAGTTGCCGGCAATCCCCCTGGTAGCTACCAGCTCGGTAACCGCCAGCGGGGTGTCGGCCGCAAAAGTGGTAGCCACCATCGAAGTGCCTGCAATGTACCATGGCAGAGATCTCCCGCTCAGGAAGAATTCGCCGGTGCTTTTTCCTGCTCTCCGGCTTAAAATAATGGTTATCAGAATCATCACCACCAGGTATGCCCCAATGATGAGCCAGTCAGTTAGTACCAGATGCATAATTATGTGTTTGTCAGGCTGCGAATATAGGGGTAAAATTCTTGAAAATATGTGTTAACTTTGGCATTCTCAACGTACCGATTTCAAAACCAATCATAATACCATGAAAACAAGAAAAGAGCGTGACACCATGGGCATCATCGAGGTGCCGGCCGACAAATACTGGGGTGCACAAACCCAGCGTTCATTCGAAAATTTCAAAATCGGGAACGAAAAGATGCCGGATGAAGTGATTAAAGCATTCGCGATTTTGAAAAAAGCATCTGCTTTGGCAAATCTGGATCTTGGAGTCCTTCCGCAGGAAAAATGCGACCTGATCTGCAGAGCATGCGACGAAATTCTGGAAGGCAGGCTTGATGACCAGTTTCCTCTTGTAGTATGGCAAACCGGTTCCGGAACCCAGACCAACATGAACCTGAATGAAGTGATTGCCAACCGTGCCCATGTGCTGAACGGCGGTATGCTCGGCGAAGGAAAAACCGTGATCCACCCCAACGATGATGTAAACAAATCACAGTCATCGAACGATACCTTTCCCACGGCTATGCATATTGCAGCCTACAAAGTGGTGGTTGAAAAGACCATCCCTGCGATATTCAGACTGAAGGAACGGTTGGCCGAGAAGTCCGAAGCATTTAAAGACATTGTCAAAACCGGTCGTACCCATCTGATGGATGCCACACCCTTAACGCTGGGGCAGGAGTTTTCGGCGTATGTTGCCCAATTGAACCATGGGTTGAAAGCCCTGAAAAACACCCTCTATCACCTGAGTGAGCTTGCGCTGGGAGGAACTGCAGTAGGTACGGGTCTGAATGCTCCTAAAGGCTTTGATGTGAAGGTGGCGGAAAAAATTGCTGAACTTACCGGGCTCCCCTTTGTAACTGCCTGTAATAAATTCGAAGCACTTGCTGCCCATGACGCCATCGTCGAGTCCTCAGGCGCCCTGAAAAGGCTGGCAGTTAGCCTGATGAAAATCGCCAACGACATCCGTCTCACCGCTTCCGGTCCCCGTTGCGGCATTGGCGAGATCATCCTTCCGGCCAATGAGCCGGGTTCCTCCATCATGCCGGGAAAGGTCAACCCAACCCAACCCGAGGCAGTCACCATGGTCTGTGCTCAGGTGATCGGCAACGATGCAGCCATCACCATCGGAGGCATCAACGGGCATTTTCAGCTCAATGTATTTAAACCGGTGATGATCTATAACTTTCTGCAGGCTGCCAATAATATGGCCGATGTATGCATGTCGTTTGAAGAGCATTGCGTGGCAGGCATTGAACCCAATCTGCCGGTCATTCAGAAAAATCTCAACAACTCTCTGATGCTGGTAACGGCATTAAACCCGCATATCGGATACGAAAACTCAGCGAAGATTGCCAAAAAAGCGCATGAGGAGCATAAAACACTAAAGGAAACCGCCCTTGAACTCGGACTGTTAAGCGAAGAAGACTTCGACAAGTGGGTGGATCCATCCAGGATGGTGTAAGAATCTCTTCTGCAAAATACTATTCCTCCTGATCGGGAATTCATGGATCTATTTCGGTGGATTTAATATCGTTGAATTTCCGTAACTTTGCCCCCCTTATTGCTAGCAGATGCATAGAAAAAAGGCTGATTTTCTGGTACTGGGGTCAGGAATTGCAGGCCTCAGCTTTGCCCTCAAGGTAGCCGAGCATGGCTCTGTTATTATTGTTACCAAGGATCGACCGCTGGAAACTGCCACCCGGTATGCCCAGGGGGGTATCGCTGCCGTGATGTACGATCCCGATTCCTACGAAAAGCACATCCGCGATACACTCATCGCCGGTGACGAGCTGAATGACGAACAGGTAGTCCGCATGACCATCATGGAAGCCCCGGAACGGATCAGGGAACTGGTCGACTGGGGAGTTGAGTTTGATAAAAACCGGAAAACCGGACTGTTCGACCTTGCCCGTGAAGGAGGACATTCTGAATACAGGGTATTGCATCATAAAGATAAAACCGGTCTTGAAATTCAGGAAACCCTGCTGGAGAAGGTGCAGAAACACCCTTCCATCCAGATGCTCGACCGCCATTTCGCCATCGACCTGATTACCCAGCACCATCTGGGTGAAGTAGTTACCCGTCGCAAGCCCGACATTACCTGTTACGGGGCTTATGTCCTCGACCGTGAATCCCGGGAGATTATGACCATTCTGGCAAAAACAACCCTCATTGCCACCGGAGGTATTGGTATGGCGTACAACACCACCACCAACCCGGTGGTGGCTACCGGCGATGGCATTGCTATGGTCTACCGGGCAAAGGGTGCCGTGGAAAAGATGGAGTTTATCCAGTTTCATCCCACCTCCCTGTACAATCCCCTGGAGTCTCCGTCGTTTCTGATTACTGAAGCACTACGGGGTTTCGGTGCACTCCTCAGAACGATCGACGGGAAAGAGTTTATGGAGAAATATGATGAAAGGGGTTGTCTGGCACCACGCGATATTGTGGCAAGAGCCATTGACAATGAGATGAAAATCAGAGGAGAAGACCATGTATTTCTCGATTGTACCCATCTCGATGCTACAGATCTCATTTACCACTTCCCCACCATCTACGGGAAGTGCCTTTCGATAGGCATAGACTTTACCAAACAACCTATCCCGGTGGTGCCTGCTGCCCATTACCTCTGCGGAGGGATCAAGGTGGATACTGACAGCAGAACCTCCATAGAAAATCTGTATGCCAGCGGAGAGTCCGCTTCGACAGGCCTGCATGGCGCCAACCGCCTGGCATCCAATAGCCTCCTCGAATCTTTGGTCTTTTCACATCATGCTGCCCATCATGCTGTCCGCAAAATCAAAACCACCGTATTCCGGGACGAAATCCCCGACTGGAACGCGGAAGGTACTGTCCTGAACGAGGAAATGGTACTTATCACGCAGAGCCTCAGGGAACTGCGTAGCATCATGAGCAACTATGTCGGGATTGTCCGGTCAAACCTCAGGCTGAAAAGAGCCTTCGACCGCCTGGAAATTCTCTACCATGAAACAGAAGAGCTTTACGAACGTTCTGTACTTACTCCGGAAATCTGTGAGTTAAGGAATATGATCAATATTGGTTACCTCATTATAAAAATGGCCATGGAACGAAAAGAAAGCCGTGGGCTCCATTTCTCAATTGACTACCCCAGACCTACTGAAAATCAAATTAATAATTAATCCACTACACCCTATGAACACCCCTGCAAAATGGTATCTTCTGGCAGTTGTGATGCTCGTGCATTCGTTTGTAATCACCGCCCAACCGGGTAAAAAGGCCGCTGCTGATAACATCCGCTGGAGCTATTCGGTACAGCAGGCATCGGATAATGAGTATGACCTGATCTTCAGGGCCGATGTCGCTCCAAACTGGCACCTCTATGGTCCTTACCAGGAGTATAAATTTGGCGCAGGCCCGCTTCCAATGGAGATCGCCTATGACTCCAAAGCAAATTTCAGCCTGAAAGGAAAAATCAAATCCTCCCCGAAGCCGGAAAGGATTTATGACGAGATTTTTGAAGTATATATCAACCAGTTTGCAGGGAAACCCGTTTTTACCCAGCGAATTGTGGTGAATACCGAAACCCCTTTTGTGATAAAAGGGAGTCTCAGCGGACAGATCTGCGAAGACCTTTGTGTACCGTTTGAGGATCGCTTTGAATTCCAGATCAAAGGGGCCAAAGTAACCGGTGAAGCCACAAACCCGGGGGATACAGGCACTGTTGCATCTGCCATCGGTGGTAATGCCGCCGGCCCTGGCAATGCAAACGGGACATCTGAAATGGCGGATCAGCAAACCAAGGGCGATAACCTTGCAGATGCTGGTGGTGCAGGAAAAGAAAAGGACTCTTCGCTGCTGGGCTTTTTTTTGGCAGCACTCCTGCTTGGTATTGCAGGAATTTTTACCCCCTGTGTGTTTCCCATGATTCCCATGAATATTGCTTTCTTCCTGAACTATCGCGGAGGTAGGGCCAAAGGGAAATTTCTGGCGGTATTTTATGGTCTCTCCATCATTTTTATCTATTCTGTAATCGGGTTACTGATTACAGTGATTTTCGGTGCTGAGGCGATGAACAATATTGTCACCCACTGGGTTACCAATGTCATTTTCTTCTTGGTTTTTGTTGTGTTTGCTGCATCTTTCTTCGGGGCTTTCGAACTTGTGCTCCCTTCCAAATGGGTGAATAAAGCCGATTCCCAGGCCGACCGTGGCGGATTGTTCGGAACCTTTTTTATGGCATTGACCCTGGTGCTGGTATCGTTTTCCTGCACAGCTGCCTTTATCGGAACCATCCTGGTGGAGGCTGCCGATGGCACATCCCTCCTGAAACCTTTCATCGGCATGCTTGGATTCTCGGTAGGATTTGGTGTGCCCTTTGCCCTGCTGGCCCTTTTCCCCTCCCTCATGCAGAAGATGCCCAAAGCAGGTGGCTGGATGAATGCCGTAAAAGTGGTATTTGGATTCGTAATTCTTGCCTTTGGAATGAAATTCCTGATCATCCCCGATCAGACCTATCACCTGGGGCTGCTCAACCGCGATATCTACCTTAGCATCTGGGTGGTATTATTTACACTGATGGGACTTTATCTGCTCGGTAAGTTTAAGTTTCACCATGATACAGATACCCAGCATATCGGCTTTTTCAGACTGCTGCTTGTGATTGCCACCTTTTCCTTTGTGGTGTACCTGATCCCCGGCATCTTCGGTGCCGACCTAACCAGACTTAGCTCGCTACTTCCGCCAAAGTCCACCCTCTCTCTCGATCTGTCAAAAGGAACATCGGCTGCCCCGGTGACCGATGAAGTTGTACTTTGCGGTGAACCCACCTACAGCGATTTTCTTCACCTGTGGAAAGAAGACATGAAGGGATATTTCGTTCTGGAAGAGGCCATCGCATGTGCTAAAGAGAAGAACAAACCTGTTTTTGTGGATTTTACAGGACATGGATGCTCTAATTGCAAGGTTATGGAACAGACAGTACTGTCTGATCCCCGTGTGATGGAAATGCTGAAAAAGAACTTCATTATCGCATCCCTCTATACCGACGACCGGAAAGAGGCGCCACAGGATAAGTGGATTAAGGCAAAGGACGGCTCTGATATAAAGACCATTGGCCGTATCAACAAGCACATTCAGGAAACGCGCTTTGGTACCATTGCCACCCCGCTCTATGTAATCATCGACCATGAAGGCAATATGCTTTCGGGTACCTGGCAAAACGACAAAAATACCGAAGGTTTTATTGCTTTTCTCGATGAAGGATTCAAAAAATTCAGGGAAAACAACCCCTGAGTTTACTCCACGCAGGATCGCCCTGGCAGCAGCATCCGTGATCGGGCAGCTGAAACAGGGTATGGTTCTGTTTTCCTGCGGATATGAAAACGACCCCTACAGCAGGTTCGAAGTGCTTGCCGGTTTGGGAAGTGTCGATTCCTTCGTAGTGCCGGCAGGTGCGTTTCAGGCAGGCCATCTGAAGAAACTGCGGAAATTTCTGGGAGGCCCCCCCGGATGGGTATTCTGTTGCATTGGGTATGATGTGAAAAACGGGATGGAGAAACTGAGCTCCAAAAACCCCGACCGCATCGGCTTTCCCGATCTGGTGTTCTTCAGGCCGGCAGCGGTGGTAGGACAAAGGATGGGAACCTTTTTCACCAGTGGCGACAACGGAGTGCTGTCTGCCTTTATGCAGGCTGTGCAGCAACACCATGAGAATTCTGAAAATCTGCCGGTACAGGTGCATAATGCCATTACCGAAGCCCGGTACCTGGAAGCCGTTGGGAAAGCCAAAGCATACATCCAGCAGGGTGATATTTACGAGATGAACTTCTGCCAGGAATTTTTTGCCGAAACCCCGGAAGATTTTTCTCCGGAGCAATTCTGGCAATCGCTGACAGAAGCCTCCCCGGCCCCTTTTTCGGTATTCTGCCGGTGGCACAGCCACTATCTGGCATCTGCAAGCCCGGAGCGGTTTCTCCAGAAGGATTGCAACCGGCTGATCAGCCAGCCCATGAAAGGTACCATCGGCAGGGGAAAAGGTAAAAAGGAGGATCTCCTTATGCGGCAACGCCTCCTCGCGAGCGAAAAAGAGCGGTCAGAGAATGTGATGATTACCGATCTGGTCCGGAATGACCTTTCCAGAGTGTCTGAACCTGGAACCGTAAGCGTTGATGAACTCTTTGGCGTGTATACCTTTCCGCAGGTACACCAGATGATCAGCACCGTTTCATGCCGGGTAAGGCCCGAAGCCGATTTCACAGACCTGCTTAGCGCTACCTTCCCGATGGGATCCATGACCGGCGCCCCGAAGATCAGAGCCATGCAGCTGATCGATGAACTGGAATCCTCCAGGAGGGGGCTTTTTTCCGGGGCCACAGGGTATTTATCCCCCGAAGGTGATCTGGATATGAATGTGATAATAAGAAGTGTGATAGGATGTAATCAGAGAAAGATTCTCTCCTTCCAGACCGGAGGTGCCATTACTTCCGATTCGGTACCGGAGGAGGAATACAGGGAAAGCATGCTCAAGGCATCCGCAATTATTCACCTGCTGAACCCCGGACATAAAAACCCCTGATCATATGGAAACCGCATCTACGAAGGATACAGAATTAGCTGTCAGATTTCACGAAGCGTTGAAAAATAATCCGTTGTGGGAACCCGGCGACAGGGTGCTGCTTGCAGTGAGCGGTGGTGTCGATTCTGCAGTGCTCGCCCATTTAATGCTGGAAACCGGCATCGAATGTGCCATTGCCCATTGTAATTTCCAATTGCGGGGAGAGGAATCTGACCGTGATGAGGCCTTTACACGTGAGCTGGCGGCAAAACTCGGAATACCGGTATTTGTGAAACTCCTGAACACATATGAATATGCTTTCCGCGAAGGAGTCTCCACCGAAATGGCTGCAAGGGAACTGCGATATGCCTGGTTCAGTGAGCTGCTGGCAGATCAGGATTATCGGTGGGTGGCTACAGGCCACCATGCAGATGATCAGATCGAAACGCTGTTCCTGAATCTTGCACGCGGAACCGGAATCAGCGGATTGCGGGGCATGTTGCCCAAATCCGGAAAGGTGATCAGGCCCCTGCTCCCTTTTTTCAGGGAGGAGATTGAAGCCTATGCGCAGCAGAAGGGCATTGCCTGGGTCGAGGACAGTACCAACAGTTCACTGGATATCAGGAGAAATCTTATCCGGCATGAAATCATCCCGCTGTTCGAATCCATTAACCCCGGTTTCAGAAATACCATCTTGCGGTCAATGGTAGATCTTCAGGTAACTGAGAGGTTCTACCATGAAAAAGTAAGAGAGGATCTTGCCACTTTGATCCGCAAGGAATCCGGAGCTGAGCGGATTTCCATTGCCGGACTGCTGAAGCTGGAACCATTGTCGATGTACCTGTTTGAATTGCTATCGGATTACGGGTTCAACCGCTCTACCATCGAAGATATCGGATTGGCTCTGAGAGGCCACTCCGGCAAGCAGTTTTACTCTGCAACCCATCGGCTGGTCAAAGACCGGAACGATCTTATTATCACCAGAAAAGTACTTAACGACAGGGATGATGACTGGGAGTATTTTATAGATGCTGATGATACCGCCATCACGGATCCGGTCCATATCAGCTGCGCAGTTGCAGATGCAGCCGGTTATACCATACCCCATGACCCTCATGTGGCTTCTCTGGATTTCCACAAACTTACATTTCCCCTTACCCTCCGCCGCTGGCATCCGGGTGATGTCTTCATCCCCTTCGGCATGCGAAATTCCAAAAAGCTCAGCGATTTCTTTACCGACAACAAGTTCTCAATCCCCGAAAAGGAAAATGTGCGGGTAATTCTCTCTGGCAGCGAGATCGTCTGGATCGTCGGCCACCGGATCGATCAACGCTACCGCATCACCCCGAAAACGAAAAAAATCTTCATCCTGAAATCAGAATAAATGCACTCATACCTTATAACTTATAACTCATAACTCCTTGTAAACCACCTTGAACCTTAAACCTTGAACATAACTCTCCATGGCACTTATCAAACCCTTACAAGGCATAACCCCCACTTTCGGCGACAACTGTTTTCTGGCAGAAACGGCAGTCATCATAGGCGATGTGATCATGGGCAACCATTGCAGCGTGTGGTACGGCGCAGTGATCCGGGGTGATGTCCATCATGTCCGCATCGGTAACCTGGTGAACATCCAGGATAACGCAGTAATCCATGCAACCTATCAGAAGTCACCCACCCATATCGGCAACCAGGTTTCCATTGCCCACTCCGCTATAATCCATGGGTGTACGATCCACGACAGGGTGTTGATTGGGATGGGAGCGATCATCATGGATGATGCCGTTGTGGAATCCGACTGCATAATTGCTGCAGGCGCCGTGGTTACCAAAGGAACCGTTGTACCGTCAGGCTCCGTTTTTGCCGGTAATCCGGCAAAATTGCTAAAAACCATCGACAGGCAACTCCTCGAGGGGGAGGTGCACCGTATCGCCGAAAGCTACAGGAGGTATGCCTCCTGGTACCAATAAAAAAACCGGGAAAAGTACGTTTCCCCGGTCAATTCAGTGATGGTATCCAGGCCTATTTGCCGGTGCCGGTTTTTGGTGCGGGAGCCGGTGTCGGAGCCGGTATTTCACTGCCTGTTGGTTTGCTGGCAGGTTTTCCCGGTTTGGGAGTAAGATTGAGCTTCTTGATCACCAGTCCGGTGATATCCTCCGACGGGGAAGCATACAATACCCCGCTCAAACCCTCACCCGAATTGAATACATAGGTGTATCCAAGCTCCACGGCAAGCGCCTTCACCGCTTCCATAATCTTGTCGTACATGATCTGTAGGTATTGCTCCTGGATCTCCTGAAGCTCATTCGGGAAGTCAACCTTTTTCAGGTTTTCAATAGCCTGTTGTTTTCTTACAAGCTCTTCCTGTTTGGCTTCCACCCATGTTGTCGGCATACCTTCCATGTTTTCGCTGAATGTAAGGTATAGATTGTTAAAGCTCTCTTCTTCAATCCTCAGGGTCTTCTGATGGATCAGTCTCCTGGCATCTATGGCTGCCTTCATCGAGTCCACTTCCGGCATCAGCGTTGCAATCGAATCCATATTCACATGCCCGATCTTCAGCCCTTTCTGTCCGCTTGCCTGAAGAACGGTGCCCATCAGCAAAACGGCGATCACAATAATTGATTTCCTCATGTAAAATTATTTTAGTGGGTGCAAAAGTAGTAATAATTAGCCGATTAATTGCCGGTTCCCATTCCACCAGGAGTGTACCCCAGTTTTTTCAGCACATCATCACTGATGTCGAATTTGGAGCGGACATAGGCCACGGCAGTACCGGAAGATTTATCAAGGATGATGGCATAATTTTCTGCATCCGCAATCTCCTTGATGGCATTGTATACTTTTTCCTGTATGGGCTGGATCAGTTCCTGACGTTTCTTGAACAAATCGCCCTCTTTCCCGAACCGTTTCTTTTGAAGTTCTTTTACCTCCTTTTCCTTGGTTACGATGGCCTCTTCACGCCTTTTCTTTTCATCTTCGGGAAGAATTGGAGCCTCTGCCTGAAATTTCTTGTACATCTCATCGATCTCCTTGAATTTCTTTTCGATCTCTTTCTGCCACTCAACCGCAAGTTCGTCGATCTGCTCCTGTGCAATTTTGTATTCCGACATGTTGTCGAGGATGTACTGGGTGTCTACCACCCCGATTTTCTGTGAATAACCTGCAAAGCCTGCCATCAGCAGAACTGCAAGTACCAGTGTTTTTTTCATAGCGTTCATGTTTTTTGATGATTAATCAATTGAATTGTTGATGGAGAAATGAAACATCCCTTTGTTCTTTTCGTGAACTCCGGGAATTTCGTTCAACCCCCATGCATAATCCAGGCCAAGAACTCCAAACATGGGCAGATAAATACGCACACCTACCCCTGCAGTTCTCCTGAGGTCAACCGGATTAAATTGTTTATAATCAGCCCATGCATTGCCAGCCTCGAAATATCCCATGGCATAGATCGTCGACATGGGATTTTTGGTGATGGCGTAACGCAGTTCCATGCTGTATTTGTTGTATATGGTGCCTCCTATGGCATTGCCGCTGTTGTCGCGTGGATTAAGCTGGCTGGCATCGTAACCCCTCATCCCGACAATGGCACGGCCATCGAACTGGTTGATCCCGGAAAGGCCGTCGCCCCCCAGGTAAAAACGCTCGAACGGGGTAATACCGATCTCGTTGTTATAGGCTCCCAGAAAGCCGAGCTTGGCGCGGGTATGCAGTACCAGGTTCCCTTTGATGTTGATGAAGTAGGAGGATTTGAAAATCCATTTGTGGTACTCGATCCATTTGTATTTGTCCTCAGGGTCAAGCTCACTGTAGTCCTTGTTGTTGAGCAGGCTGTAGGGGGGTGTGAGCGAAAGGGTAAAATCAAACTCAGATCCTTTGGAAGGATAAATCCAGTCGTCGGTGGAATTCCTTGAGAGGTTGAAGCTGTAGGAGAAATTGTTGGCTTTACCGTTGTTGAAAGCGTCGATAAGGGTGTAGTTCTCAAGGGTATAATTCTGAAAACTGATATTTTGGTACAGGGTAAAATAATCGTCGGGCCATTCGAGCCGCTTGCCCAATCCCAATGCCAAACCATTGATTTTGAAAGAATAACGCTTTGGATCATCCTTGGGCAGGGTATTGCTGAAGGCACTGTGATAAGCGGTAACCGAAAGGGCATTGGGCTTCTTGCCTCCCAGCCATGGTTCTGTGAAAGAGAGGCTGAGATTATAATATCCAAGGCCGTAGGAGGAGCCTCTGATGGCAAGCTTCTGCCCGTCACCGGAGGGGAGGGGTTTCCAGGCCCCTTTCTTGAAGATGTTGTAAATAGAGAAGTTGTTGAATGAAACACCGAGGGTTCCGATGATGTAACCACCACCCCAGCCTCCGGAAAGTTCGATCTGGTCAGACGATTGCTCCTCCACCTGGTAGGTAAGGGCTACCGTGCCATCCTGCGGGTTGGGGTCGTAATCGAGCCCAAGTTTTTCGTTGTTGAAATACTTCGACTGGGCAAGCTCCTGCTGGGTACGGATGATATCACTGCGGCTGAAAAGCTGTCCGGGGCGTGTGCGCACCTCCCTGAGAATCACGTGGTCGTTGGTACGGGTATTGCCAATCACCCCAACTTTGCTGATGGTAGCCTGTTTTCCCTCGGAAATCCTGATCTGTAGATCGATGGAGTCGTTCTCAATCCGAAGCTCCACCGGCGTCAGGTTAAAGAAGAGATACCCTTCGTCAAGGTACAGGGAACTGATATCCAGCCCCTCATTATTCATGTACAATTTCTTGTCGAGCAGCGCCTGGTTATACACATCCCCTTTCTGGACCCCCAGAATGGCTGAAAGGTCTTTATCGGAATACTTGGTGTTGCCAACCCAGGTGATATTGCGCAGGTAATAGCGCGGCCCCTCATTGATCACCATCTTGATGGCCATATTCCCATCGGGCAGTAAATACACCGAATCGCGCTCAATAGTGGCATCGCGGTATCCCAGCTTGTTGTACCTGGCGATGATCAGGTCCTTGTCGGTGCGGTATTCATCTTCCATATACCGGCTTTTCTTCCAGAACTTTACCGTTCTTTTCGGTCGTGTATCCTTCATCAGCAGATGAATCCTCAGGGGGGAGAGATGTTCGTTCCCTTCGAAAACCATAGAACCGATCTTAACCTTTTTGCCCTTGTCAACGTTGAAGGTAATGATCACACTGTTGGGCACCATGGTGTCGGGAACCGCTACATGGTCGACCTTTACATGGAGGTATCCTTTTTCGATAAAATATTTGGATATTTTCTGCTTGTTTCTCAGCATAAAATGCTCAGTAACAGGATCTCCGGTTTTGATCTTCATCTCATCGCGCAGCTTGTCCACCTCGCCTTTCCGCAACCCTTTAAAGCTGAACTTCGAAAGCTTTGGCTTCTCCGTGAGTTTGATATCCAGAAAGATGATATCTCCCTGCACCCGTGTGGCAGAAATGGTGATTTCCTCGAACATCCCTTGTTCCCACAGCCTTTTGATGGCGGTGGTGATCTGGAGCCCGGGCACCTCAACAGCATCTCCCACACTGAGGCCGGAAACCATAATGATCAGGCTGTGATCGGCATAGGAGGCTCCGGTAACGGTGATCCCTCCGATGACGTAGGTTTTGGGATTGGTATAGTCCCAGTCGGGTAAATCTCCTACCACTGTTTGTGAGAACATTGAGGTTGATGAGAGGGTCATCAGGAGAAGAAGTAAGTATTTTTGGGCAAGGGTCATACAGGCTGTAATGTTATTTTGCTCTGATAAAGACTGGTTGATAACGCGTATTGTTACAATTCAGTGTGATTTTCGGATCCGATTTGTTCACTGGTCATTCCAAACCGCCGTTCTCTGTGCTGGTACTCATAAATGGCCTCACAGAGGGTTTCCTCATTGAAGTCGGGCCAGAGGGTAGGTGTGAAAAAAAGCTCCGTATAGGCAATCTGCCAAAGCAGGAAGTTGCTGATCCGCATCTCACCGCTGGTACGAATCAGCAGATCAGGATCGGGGATCTGACGGGTGGTGAGATGTGCAGCAACGGTATGTTCATCAATATTACCGGGTTCAAGCTCGCCTTTGCTGATGGCAGCAGCGATGTTTTTAATAGCCTGCGCCAACTCCCAGCGGGCACTGTAGGAGAGGGCCAGCACCAGGTTCAGACCTGTGTTCTGAGCAGTTTTACGGATGGCATCCTGCATCCCTTTGGCGGCTTCTTTCGGAAGGGAATCCAGATCGCCGATGGCATGCAGCCGGATGTTGTTTTCATGCAGGTTCGCAAGCTCCCTGTGAAGGCTGCGGATCAGCAGATGCATCAGTGCATCCACTTCATATTTCGGACGTTGCCAGTTCTCTGTGGAAAAAGCATACAGGGTAAGGTACTGTACCCCCAGTTTTGAAGCTGCCTCAATCGTTGCCCGAACGGCTTTTACACCGTTCTCATGTCCGAAAACCCTGAGTTTACCCCGTTGCTTTGCCCAACGCCCGTTTCCATCCATGATGATGGCAATATGGCGGGGAATACGGTTGGGATCCAGTTTCTCTTTCAGACTCATCGGAGGGGGTGGTCAGCACGGCAGAAGATGTTTTATCTCCGCAGCCTGTATTCTTTGTAATAGTAATGATCGCGGTAGGCATCGCACTTCTTTACCCGTGGCCCTTTGATCTGAAAGGTGAACGTAATTCCTACAAATGAATACCAGTCCTTGTTGGATTCGTCGCCCCTTTGCTGCCCCGTCATCGGCGACTGCAGGCCGGCGTAGGTGGTTAGGTCCTCAGCCACACCCTGTCCGGTTTCGGCCGAAAGCTGCAGTCCGATCAGCAACGCATTGTTTTCCTCGACACGGTTTCCGAAGAGCATGGCAGCCTGGGTATTTTCCGACCACAAAACGGTGGGATCAGCATAGGTCTTGCTTACATCATCCAGATAATCTGTAAAAGTTTTGCGCATCCCCCATTCGAAACCCATCACGATCGATTGCCCCAGGCTGAATTTTACACCTAGTCCGAAGGGAATGCCCACCGACACCAGGGAGTAAGATTTGCGGTCGGGGTAGGCTGTGGTCCCCTGGCCCTCGGTGCCCAGTGGCTGCAGGTAGTACCAGTCGCCCTGAAACTGCGATTTTGGATTAAAGCGGAACACCGAAAGCCCGCCGAAGATGAAAGGGGTAAACCTGTCACGGTCACTTCCCGGGACAAACTTCATAAAGTTGAACTCCATGTTGCCGGCAAATTCAAGCACCATCGATTTGAAATGGAGGTTTCTGCTCCTGAGCCCTGCGTCGGGATTGAAAGCATCATTTCCTTCTACCGTGCCCAGATATCCGTTGAATTTGAAGGCCCAGCGGGGGTTAATCACATACCGGTAGGCGACGCCACCGGCGGGCTGTGCCATCAGAAAGGGGGCACTGGTGTTGAGATCCCCGTTGTAGTAGGATGATCCGAGAAAAAGACCCACCTCATGGCGCTGTGCATAGGCAGCGCTGCCCAGAAGCAGTGCAAATGTCAAAACAATGATCTTCTTCATATGCGTTCTCTTTACGATGGAGAATTCTTTTATGATGTGCAAATTTCAGATTTTCAAACCCAATGGGGGGCAAATATACATAAAAATATAATCCTTTATGGTTTTCAGCATCTTTGTCGGTTAATTTCGGGTGTCCAGGCCCCATTTCAGCTTCTCGCGGATGGTGGGAAAGAACTCCTCCTGTTCAAACTGGATGAGGTTGAATCTGAACAGTTCACGGCTAACCAGCAGCTCATCCCCGGGATCAATCTGTACATAACGTGCATCCATTCCGGCGGTGTAATGGCCGTACCGGGCATCCACTTTGACTTTCACATGCTTGGTATCGGGAATAACGAGAGGCCGTACCGTTAAATTGTGTGTGGCAATGGGGGTGATGATGAAGGTGCCTGCCTGCGGATCCACGATGGGGCCCCCGCAGCTCAGCGAATAGCCAGTGGAGCCGGTAGGGGTGGCGATCACCAGTCCGTCGGCCCAGTAGGCATTTACAAACACCTGATCTACCCACACCTGTATGGCAATCAGGGAGGGTGACTCTTTGCGGTGCACCATCAGCTCATTGAGGGCGTAGCTGGTATCCCCGAAATAGGGTTTGCCGGCATCCACATGCAGCAGGGTACGCTCGTTGATGAGGAACCTCTTCTGCCGGAGCCGGAGTATTGCCTCTGCCATATCATCCCTCGCCACCGACGAAAGGAACCCCAGCCTTCCGGTGTTGATGCCCAGCACCGGGATACCACTGTCGCGCACAATGGTGACCGTGTCCAGGATGGTGCCGTCGCCGCCGATGCTCAGCAGAAAGTCGGCTTCCCCCCGCTTTAGCTGCCCGCTGCGGAAAACCGCCGGTGCCGTGGCAAATGGCACATGGCCCTGCAGCAGTGTGGCATACTGCTCCTCGATGAGGAGACTTGCCCCGGATTGCTCCAGCAGCTTCACAAGTGCTGTAATCTGCCCTATACCGGATGATTCAATGTTTCGGCCGTAAATGGCGATGCGCATGCTACAATAGCTTAATGTTCCTTTATACCTGCTTTCGGGAATAAAGATACACAGGGTTGTTGATTATTCTCTAAAAAACTACTCAGATCGGCGCTACAAAATGGACAAACAGGCCATTTTCACCCCGGTGGTTCACGGTCCATTCAAATCGCAGCACCTTGTCGTAGTAGGTAACCAGGTCGAGGCCCAGACCGCCTGAGGTAAGCCACCGGTTGCTGAGGGGAGATGTCATCGCAGCGGGGGCAGATACATATCCGGCATCCGCAAACAGGTTGAGGTACACGGCCATGGCACCGTTCCGGAATTTCTGATGGGGCATAAAAGGCAGGTGCAGTGCCCTTTCGGGCAACAGGGTAAATTTCAGGGTCTCTTTCAGCAGTACCCATCGGGAGCCGTGGATGGTGTAGTACTCATATCCCCGTACAAAACTGCGTCCGTAACCCAGCCCCTGCCGGAACAGGAAGGGGGAATGCTCTTCTGTGGTGGCAAATCCCGAAATGCCGGCAGCATAGTGCCACCGGGGGGTAAGCCTGAAATATTTGCGTGCATTCAGCTCAAGCGAAGAAGAAGTCTTGTCGCCCCGGAGGGAGGAATACAGCGCCTGCTGCCGGAACTGTGCATCGAGGTAATACCCCTGCAACGGATAAGAGCGGTGGTTGCGGTGGTCGATCTTCACCGTCCAGCCGAAATCGAGCCGGGTAAAACTGAGGGCACTGAGCGGAGTGAAGAAGGGATTTTCGCAGGTCAGCAATGAATCGATGGCATAATGCCCCACAGAAAGCCGGAAGGTTTGAAAATGCCGCAGGGCAGGCCGTACATTGAGCTGGAGGTAGCCGTATGCATGCTGCAACAGGATATGATCCTCCCTGAGAAATTGCAGCCGGTTATCCTCTTCCGTTACTGCCAGCCTCCGGTTTTGCTGCATACCGGCTCCAAAACCCCATCCCATGATGCTGCGCGGACTAAAGGCAGGCGACTGCCAGCTGAGCTCATACCTGCGGTCGAACCCCCCCTGCCAGATGAGGTTGACCCGCTCGTTCCTTCCCCTGAAATTCTCCCGGATCAGGTTGATTCCATAGCTGAGCTGTCCGAAATCGCGCTTCTCCAGCCAGGTGTTGAAATTCCTGTCGGCATTCTGCAAAATC
>ERZ795054.214-NODE-214-length-90024-cov-8.766108_pt1 | contig 90024 bp, 78 predicted proteins | sample MGYA00375138_ERZ795054 | MGnify/ENA primary metagenome ERZ795054 (study PRJEB30183, sample SAMN05720215) | anaerobic digester metagenome | isolation source: active sludge of municipal wastewater-treating anaerobic digesters | place: USA | collected 2014-12-23 ... | reverse complement strand
GGGCGGCGGCTCTTTTGCCCGGGGCCAGCGTTGGCTTGGACCTTACAGCCCACATCGGGGATGCTCGGCCCAAGCCGCCTTGGCCCCAGCCAAAATCCCTCACCGCAGCACCCCCTGTAATTTTCAAACAGGCTCTAACACCACATCACTATGAGCAACACCCTACGAGCCTTTTTTGTTATCATGCTATTGGCATTCCTTGTTCCAGGCAACCGAGCTCTGGCCCAAGGAAACGCCTTTACTTATCAGGGACAGCTGCTCAGCAACGGCCGCCCGGCGAATGGGACTTACGATTTGCGGGGGATACTCTACGATGCTGAGATTGGCGGCTCGCAGATCGGGCCTATCGTCACGAACCTGGCCGTTCCGGTCACAGCGGGTGTGATCACGACCTCGCTGGATTTTGGACCGGGTGCTTTTACTGGAGCGGCCCGATGGCTCGAGCTTGGGGTTCGAGTGACCGGTGGGAGTGCGTTTACTTCTCTCGCGCCACGGCAACCGATGGCGCCGACCCCTTACGCGCTTTATGCCATGACACCGGCGGGCCCCAAGGGCGATCCGGGCCCGCAGGGCGCGCAAGGCATACCCGGCCCTCAGGGACCGGCAGGAGCCACAGGAACGAAGGGCGATAAGGGCGATCCAGGTCCGGAAGGCCCCATGGGACCGCCTGGTTCAGCCGATGCCTGGGGGCTCGGGGGCAATGCCGGCACCGATCCATCCACCAATTTTCTGGGCACCACCGATGCCGCGGCTCTGGTGCTGCGGGCCGGGAACCAGCCTGTATTGCGCATGGAAGGGCAGCCCACCGGTTTTAGAGTTACGACGGGTCAGCTGAATGCCATCGATCCGAGCTCCACCAACTCGGTGATTCTCGGCGGGCGCGGAAACTCGATTGCCGGAGCGGCCCATCAAACCACCATCGCCGGCGGAACAGACAATGACATCGACAGTGACCAGCAAGCCTCATTCATTGGCGGGGGGGCTCGTAATCGGATCCTGCAGAGTAACGAATACGCCGTGATTGCCGGTGGGCGCGATAACCGTGTCGGATCCAATACCGTGATTTCCCTGGTGGTGGGAGGGGGCGAAAACCGCATGGGCAATAATGTGGATGGCGGGATCATGATAGGGGGATTCCGCAACGACATCCTAGGTTCCACCAACGCCGACCGCCGGCAAATCGCTCCGGTCCTCATTGGGGGTTCCGATAACGAAATCGGACGGGGACGTGATAGCAGTTTTAGCGTCATTCTTGGGGGAGACAATAATCGTATTGGAGAAAACTGCGCCGCTGCAGTCATTGCGGGAGGAACCAACAATCTGATTGCCGATGGGGCCGAGCATTCATTCGCGGCGGGCCGGCGCTGCCGGGTGAATCATATGGGCGCCTGGGTTTGGGCCGACAGCCAAAACGCGAGTTTCCCCTCTCGAGGAGTCAATACCTTCAATATCCGGGCCGAAGGAGGCATTCACTTGAATACCGACACCTCGATATTCTGCGGCAATGCCACCCGTCAAATGCTGAATCTTTACACGAACGACTATGGCATCGGTGTGCAGAGTTCGACCCTGTATTTTCGCAGTAATCTTGATTTTTCGTGGTTCCGCGGCGGTGCCCATAATGACAGCCGGAATAATCCTGGCACCGGAGGAACCGAGATGATGCGTCTGACCTCGGGCGGCCTGCGTGTGAACGGCACTTTTGTCAGCGCTTCCGATCGGAATCTGAAGGAGAACTTTGACGCGGTGGATTCCAAGGAGGTGCTCGAGAAGGTCGCCGCGCTGCCCATCAGCCAATGGAACTACAAGGCCGATCCGAATAGCCGTCATGTGGGACCCATGGCGCAGGATTTTCATGCGGCGTTTGGGCTGGGACAGGACGATAAACATATCGCCACTATCGATGCGGACGGGGTGGCCTTGGCCGCGATCCAGGGACTGAATCACAAACTGGCCGAGCAATCGGCGGCGTTGAAGGACCGTGACGAACGCATTGCGCGACTCGAATCCGAGCTTGCACAGTTGCGCGGTCTGGTCCACAAAGTTCTTGGCGAAATCCATTCGAATTAACCATGAATAATCGAATCCCAAGCCTTGGCACGCTTCGCAGGTATGGAGCCGGAGCTTTGGCCATTCTGGCGCTGGCGGGCTCATGGCTTCACGCCCAAACACTCACAGGCGGTTCCTTTGTTTTGGTGGGAACCACGGGCGCGGGCGGTTTGTCGTCGGGCGAAGCCTACGTGCTGGCGGGTTATGTTGCCGGCGCTGGTGCCTCGGCCTCCCGCGGAGGCGAGTATGTCCTGACCTGCGGCTTCCTCGGCACTTATGAAACTGCGGATGGCAGCGTGGCTTTAAACGCGGAGCTGAACCCCGAAGGGCTGGTGCGGTTATGGTGGACCGCCCTTCAAAGCGGTTACCAACTCGAGTTCTCCAATTCGCTCGGATCGGAAGCCCACTGGCAGACCGTCGATCCCGCCCCCATGGGCAACGAATACATCACCCTGCCACAGCAACCCGCCCGGTTTTTCCGATTGCGCCGGCCCTAGAGCCTGCTTAAGAAAGACTTCTGGTTTTGGCGGGAGCGCCGCCCGCTCAGATCCAAGGCGCATGAATGCCATTGTATCGTTGGTGTTAGTCGAATCAGGGAGCGAAATAGCCCTGTTTCCATACAAAAACAAGGTAGGCAACCAAGGGCATTAAACAGAGGATGCCACCTCCGATGAACCAGCTTGGACCCGCCATGGGGGTTCCCGATTTGTCACACACGTCACCTCGAATCCCACGATAGATCAGTCTTAATCCGATGGCAGCGCCAATGCCAAACACCAGAACGCCACTCCAAATTCGATAGTGCAACAGTGGATTGTTTTCCATGATATGTCATTTGATGTGCAACCCATCGCCGAGGTTGACGATGCAGCAGAATCGCTTCTCCGACGCCCCCTGGTTTAATCCCTCCGTCTACTCTCTTCGATGGGATTTAGCACACAGTATTTGACAACCCAAAGACGAGATCTTCACACGATCTACGACGGAGCAGCATCTTATGTGCGGTTTTGGGGCCGAGGCAGGCTTGACACAGGGTTTGGGGGGCTGATAGGTTTCGAGCGTGGTTTGCATAGGCAAGGGACACACGCAAGGTCAAGCCTGGCGGTTACTCTCAGGCCGCAACACACTGGGCATCAGGGGCGCGCATATGGTGGAATTGGCAGACACGCTACTTTGAGGTGGTAGTGGGGCAACCCGTGCAGGTTCAAGTCCTGCTATGCGCACCAAGTTTTCCGGGGATATCAGCGAGTTTCATCGTTGAAACCACCGAAATCGCACAAAATTCGGTCTCTTCCGAAAAAGTCAGGATGAAGTTTCCCGTCGTCATCTCTGACACCCGCAAAGCAAGGGTCAAAGTCTATGGGAATACGGAGTTTTACCTTCTTAGGGTCTGTGCAAAAACCGAATTAGTTTTTGCACAGACCCTTAATGAGCGTGGAGGGGGGGCTGATCTATCGATGCTATGGCTTGAGGCTTATTGTCCCAAGTCGTCGGCAATCGCTCTAAATTGTTCCAGCGCCGCCTCCAAATCGTCGCTGATTTCCTGGGCAATGACGTCTGGTGCGGGCAAGTTTGCGGAATCTTCCAGCGCTTCGTCCTTCAGTCAAAAGATGTCCAGGTTCACTTTGTCGCGCTTGAGCAATTCATCGTAGGCGAAGCACTTGAAACGCTCGGTTTCGGTTCGCTTGTGACGATTCCTCGGGTTGTAGCAGGCTACAAAATCCTCTAAATCACTGCGCTTGAGGGTGTTTTCCTTGAGCGTGAAGTGTTTGTTCGTGCGCAGGTCGTATATCCAGAGCTTCTCAGTCCACGGCTTTTCCTGCGCGGGCTTGCGGTCGAAGAACAGCACGTTCGCCTTCACGCCTTGCGCGTAGAAGATGCCCGTGGGCAGGCGCAGGAGCGTGTGCACGTCCGCTTGCTTGAGCAATTCGCGCCGAATCGTCTCACCCGCGCCGCCCTCGAACAACACGTTGTCCGGCAACACCACCGCCGCGCGGCCGTGCTGCTTGAGGATGGTGAAGATGTGCTGGAGGAAATTGAGCTGCTTGTTGCTCGTGCTCGCCCAGAAATCGTCGCGGTTGATCACCAGCGATTCCTTCGCCTGCTCGCCCGCCTCGTTCACGATGGTCACGCTGCTCCTTGTCAATCAGGTCCACGATGAGCCGGCGGAGCTTGGCCGGGTCTTGGATCTTGTTCTGCGCCTTGCGGAAGATGACGCCGAGCATGCCCTTCTGTTTGCCGAGCGATTCAAGCACATGCCGGTAATGCGTCTCCAACTCATCCCCGTCGCGCGCCAGCAGACTGGGCCAGGCGAACTCCTTGGGCACGGCGGACGGCTCGTTGAACGGCGCACGCGACTGCTCATCCGCCATCTTGAGGAACAACAGAAACGTCAACTGCTCCACATAATCGCCGTAGGACAAACCGTCATCGCGGAGAATGTTGCAGTAATTCCAGAGCTTTTAGACGAGTTGGGTGGGGTTGCCAGCCATCGCAACGGTTAGGTAGCCAGACCAACCTCAAGCGCCGCGCGGACGCGTTGCGTATCTGCAAATGCAACTGGCTCGACGCCTAACTGACGAAGTTCAGCGCAAATCTCATTGGCAGCGTTCAACCGCTTGCCTCCCTCCGGGACTTGAACGGTGAAAACCACCAGTTGCGGCAGTCGACCGCGATTCCTTAACCGCTCCATGTTCTTCACCCAAGCGCCACCGTGATGATAAATATCCGATGGCTCGGTTTTCCCCTGCCAAGTGATATCGCCAATCTCCACAATCCGCATCATGTGAGTTCTCCGCTGAAAGCTTTTTGGAGGATGGACTGGCGGAGGCGGGCCATACCAAGGCAGAAGGATGAATGAAGAATGATGAATGGGGGATTCATACCAGTTTTCCTGAAAATGCCTTTTGTAGGATTGATTGCCGCAGCCGGACCGCCCGTTTCAGGTTGGCCGACACCACCGACTCCAACTCCTCCACCACGCTCAACCGCCGCTCCACTTCCGCCACGATCCGCGTTTGCTCCGCCAGCGGGGGAAGCAAATAGGGCGCAGCCATGAGAGCCTTTTGAGTCAGCTTGCGACGCCCGGTAGAACCAGTCGTGCGTGCCGTGAACGGATAGTGTGCAAGGGAGTAATTCAGATAGGCAGTCGAGACAGCTGCGGTTGCGCGGAGAACGTGAGCGTGATTGTTGACCCAAGTTTTTCCTCGAATTACGTAGCTAAATGCCTGTGTCCGCCCGGTGAAAGTCTCATCCTCGACGACTAACACAAGAGGCTCGTCAAAAAGATGGTCGTCTATCCAGCCGACTTGGCCATTCGCGTCGTAGTAGGGAACATCGCCGTGACGCTTCGCTCGATCCGCCTTGTTGATTGGAACGCGTTTACCATCCAGACATTCTGAAATTTGTCCGACTGAGCATACCGTCCAGCCTTCGGGGATATCCTGCTGAATGTTGCTGTCCCGTTCGGCGGGTTCTTTGTATTTGCCGCGACCGGTCCAGTTCTTCCGGCGCTCGGCGAGGATGCGGGTCAGGAGTTCCGCGCCGGACTCAAACTGATTTCGGATTTCGGATTTCGGATTTTGCAGAGCTCTGCCTCCGTGGTGACGAGTTTGCCTTCTCAGGCGGCTTTGAGGACGGCGGCGCAGTAGCGTTTGAGGTTGGCCTGCACCCGCCGCAACGCCGCCACTCCCGCCTCCAGCCGCGTGAATTGCTTCTCAATCTCCGCCACAATTCGCCGCTGCTCGGGGAGGGGTGGAACAGGAATCGGAATCGCTTCGATGTCTGACTTGCGAACGGAAGGGACAGTGGTAGCACGGGATAATTCATCAAGCCTGAGCGTGCAGGCGTAGTGAAAGAGAAATTTGGCATCCAGCTCGTCGCTCGCCGGATGCAAACCCATGACATTGTTATCTACCAGCGATGGCTCGCTGAGGATTGCCCGTCTGTTAAGAGCGATGGCCGCTCCAATTTTTGCGAATACGATTGTATCTCGCGGCAATGGTGTGGCTCGAATAGCTGCTGCTTCGACTCGGCTGAGGTAGTGATGCGCTTTGGTCAGGTAAACGTCACCACGCTTCCATGCCTCTGAAATATCGCCAACTTTGAAGAATGCGATTTCGCCTTCAACCTTCCCTTGTAGTCGCTCCGGAAAGCCGAAGCCGGGGAGGATGTCACAGGTTTCGCCAAGCATTGGTCGCGTCCATCCTGGAGGTAACGGTCCACCTTCTTTCGCCCCTTCAGGGCTCGACGTGTTTGGGGAATCGTGACCCAGGTCGGCGTCTGCCGCAGGCGCGGCATCCTTGCCCTGGGCTAATTTCCTTCGCCCTTTTGGGGTTGCGGTTGTGGCATTCGGGCTCATCCGCGCTTTTCTCCGTCGGCTTTCTTGTCTGGCTTTGCGGTCGTAGGGGAGGACAGTTCGGCCTCGATTTGCTCGATGCTCGGCAGGGCGCTTTGGAGCTTTTTCGGCAGGGCGCGCGTGAGCTGGTATTCGGAAACGCCGATGGCTTTCTTGATGCCGCGCAGGGCATATTCGGCGACCACGCGGTTTTTATCCTGGCACAGAATGAGACCGATGCTGGGCTGGTCGTCGGCATGCCGGAGGCGGTCATCCACGGCGTTGAGATAGAAGTTCATCTTGCCGGCATATTCCGCCTTGAATGGGCCGACTTTCAGATCAATGACGACAAAGCAGCGGAGCTTGAGATGGTAGAAAAGGAGATCGAGGTAGAAATCGTCCTCGCCCACTTCCATGTGAAGCTGCCGGCCCACAAAGGCGAACCCGGCTCCGAGTTCGACGAGAAAATCCTGGAGATGCTGGAGCAACCCGATTTCGAGTTCGCGTTCGTGGAAGGGTTTTTCCAGCGTCAGAAAATCGAAAAGATAGGGGTCTTTGAGGAGTTGAGTGGCAAGGTCGGACTGCGGCGGCGGGAGCGTGCGTTCAAAATTGGTGATCGCCTTGCCCTGGCGTTCATGGGCGCGGCTTTGGATTTGGAGAGAGAGGACATCGCGGCTCCAGCCGTGTTCAAACGCTTTCCGCGCATACCAGAGGCGGGTAGGAAGGTGTTTCACCTTCTGAATCAGGATGACATTGTGTGCCCAGGTCAGTTGGGAAACGGCCCGTCGCCAGATTTGGGCGGCGGCGGAATCTGCGGATGATTGGGCAACGGGCGGTTGCCCAATTGCAGCGAAGTCCGGATATTCCCGGAAAAACTGGGTCATAAGCTTGAGGTTGCGGACGGAAAACCCCTTCACCTCGGGCAATTCGTTATGCAGATCAGCTGCCAAACGAGTCAACACCGCCGCGCCCCAACCTTCCTTTTTCTGTCGATTCACCAATACGCCGCCAATTTCCCAGTAGAGCATGAGCATGCTGGCGTTGCCCGCCATCGCGGTGCGCACCTGCGCGGCGCGGATGCGCTGCTGGATGTCAGCCAAAAGTTCGGGGTAACCACCAGCGGTGGCAGATGGGTTCCGTCTTTGAATGGATTTGCTCATGCAACCAGTTTCAGATTGAGTTCATCCAGAATCCGATTCAAGTCATTCCCAAAAAGTTGATCCGCCTTGCCGAGTCCGCCCCGCTGTGAAAACGGTGCGTAATCGAAATCATCCGGCTCGATGCTCAGGCTGGTGGCAATGTGGTCGCGGATGAGGTTGAGCCAGGCGATCTGGTCGGCGGTGAAGGTTTTGCCCGAACCGGTTGCCCTCTGGATGAGGGCACGCGGGCGACCGGCGGCGAAGGATTTTTCGAGGTTCGTGATGCCGATGACCTGGGCGGGCCACAGGCCGGCACTGGAGAGAACAGGGATTTCGCGCAAGCGTTGGGCGAGTTGCTTTTTGGCTTGTGCCCACGTTATCAGCGTCTCGGGACGATGGAATGCGAATATAGTCCGACTGCGTGGGTCGGGATCGAGACGGTTGGTGAATCCGGTTTCCTGGCCGGTTGATTCGTGGCAAAGTGGAAGGGGATTGTGCCATGCGGGCAGGCCTGCGGGGACACCAGCAACATATTTCGCGGACTGTTCCTCGACGCCGACCAGCGAGTGGCCCACAGGTTTGGCCTCTACTGTGCCGAGCGCTTTTCCATCTACAAAAAGCGTGTAATCTGGCTCGCCGGTGGCAAAGGAGAGTTCGCATACCGCCACACCCCGGGATGCCATGAGGTTGATTTTGTCCCTGGTTTGAACAACCCAGCCAGATGCGGAGAGCATCCCGTCAATCGTCTCCCGTGCAAGCTGTTCTGGAGTCAGGCTGGACATGTAAGGAACAGGGCGCCGCAGGAGTCATATGCCTGCGGTGTCACTGTATTGGAACGACGGCAAATTTCGACTCCGGTTGGCGTGATCAAAGTTGAGCCGCTGAAAAATGCTGCAAACACCAGTCTTTTGGCCCAAACATCAGCCACTGGCCTGATGAAGACGACTTTTGGAAGCAATAACATCTCGCTCATTCCAAAGCGATTCGACACGAAGCAGTTGGACGACAGTTCTGTTATGCTGAAACTGAGTTTTCATTGCAACTCAGAAATCTGGAAATCCCGCACAGATCCCGCACACATTTGGGTTGTCGCACAAATTCCGCACAGGCCAGACTTGGACACACCTGCCGTACTGAATGTTTCATTCTCCCATGCGGCCGCCGTTGTGTGACGGAAAATTTGCTGGAATAGTGCTGTCAATCCCTTACATTTCAGCAGGATGAGTGAGATTCTGAAGGTCGAGAATCTGCGGGTCGAATTCCGTGTCTCGCAACGGGAAGGGGGGAGGCGAGTTGCGGTGGATGGTTTGGATTTGAAGGTATCGGCGGGCGAGGTGTTCGGGTTTCTTGGACCGAATGGCGCCGGGAAGACGACGACGATGAACGTGTTGTTGGGTTTTCTTCCGCCGACCCAGGGGCGGGCCTTTTTGTTTGGGGTGGATGTGCGCGAGCCTATCGCCCGGCAACGCATCGGGTACCTGCCTGAGATGACCTATTACTACAAGTTTCTAACGGCGGAGGAATTGTTGCGGTTCTACGGACGGATTTTTCGCCTGCCCCGCGAACAGGCGGAGTCCAGGATCGATCAATTATTAAAACTGGTCGAATTGGAGGAGGTGCGGGGGCGTCCCATTCGGACCTATTCCAAGGGAATGCAACAGCGGGTCGGTTTGGCGCAAGCATTGATCAACCAACCCGATCTGTTGATCCTGGACGAACCGACGAGCGGGCTGGATCCTCTCGGACGTTTAAAAGTCAGGGAGATCATCCAACGATTGAAAAACGAAGGGAAAACCGTCTTCTTTTCCTCGCACGAGCTGGGGGAAGCGGAGACGGTCTGCGACCGGGTGGGGATCATGAATCAGGGGCGGTTAAAGGCGATAGGCCGGATCAGCGACCTGGTGGGGGGCAACCAATCGAGTTTGGAGCAGGTCTTTCTGAGCATTATCGGTCATCCTCCAGGGGATGGAGGGCAGCAGACTCCTCAAAGACCGGGCAACTGAAGGCCTCTCACATATGCATAGCGTTGGTGCCATTGCGGTCGTCGTCATCAAAGAGCTGTATCGGCGCAAGGATTTCTATGTCCTCTTTGTTTTGACGGCGTTGATCACCTTGCTGATGGCGTCGATGAGCTTCTTCAACGACCGGCAAGTGGTTCGGTATCTCAAGGAGATCTGTTTGCTGCTGATTTGGATCTCGAGCTTGGTGATCGCCATGGTGACATCGGCTCGTCAGATTCCCGCCGAGCGGGAAAGCCGGACGATTTTTCCGTTGCTGGCCAAGCCGGTGACGCGCGGCCAGGTATTACTGGGCAAATTTTTTGGCTGTTGGGCGGCCACCGGTCTTGCGTTGGTGGTTTTCTACCTGTTTTTCGGGGTGATTGCCCTCTCGCGTGAGACGGAATGGATGCTGGCGGGGTATTTTCAGGCCTGGTGGTTGCATTGGTGGATGCTGGGGGTGGTGATTGCGATGGTATTATGGGGCTCGCTGGTATTTGCCGCTCCCTCGTCGAACGTCACGATTCTCCTGGTGATCGTGGTGGGGATTCTTTTGCTGGGCCGACATTTGGGCAAGGTGGCCGCCCGGTTGTCAGAGCCGATGCAGACGATTGTCTATGTGGTGTATTACGGCATGCCGCACCTCGAGTTCTTCGACGTGCGGGATCTTCTCACCCACCAATGGGGGGCGATCCCCTGGTGGGCCTGCGGTTTGGCGACCGTCTACGCCCTGATCTACACTGCGCTCTTTCTCACCGGCGCCTGGTGGAGTTTTCAGAGAACCAATCTTGGAGAACGCTGACATGGGGACCGCCTGGCTGAGCATGGTCTTGGGAGGGGTTATCTGTTTCTCCCTCGCGACGGTGTACGATCCATGGCATCAGAATCGGACACCAACGACGAGCCATGATCCAAGCATGATGGAAGTCATCCTTGGCGAAAGCCGCCGGCTTTTTGCGAATCATTTCTACGTCAAGGCAGACGTTTATTTTCACTCCGGTTTGTATCCATCCATTTTCGACGAAGCCGCCTCGGAAGAGGATCATCATTTAGAGCATACGGCTGCCGACGATGGCTTGCGCGATGCTCGACATGAGCACGATGAGCATGATGCCGAGCACGGATTTCCCGGCAAGGCCCCGGACGATTGGATCTACCGTTTTGGCACCCATTTTAAACCCTCGCGTCACCTGCACCTGGACAAGCCTTCGGAAGCCCGGGAGTTGCTGCCCTGGCTCGAGCTCGCGGCCGAATTGGATCCGCACCGGATCGAGACTTACACTGTGGCGGCATACTGGCTGCGCTCGCGATTGCAGAAGAATGACGAGGCCGTCGCTTTTTTACGCGAGGGTTGGCGGGTGAATCCGGACAGTTACGAGATCCTCTTTGAATTGGGACTGGTCTACTGGCAGGGGAAGGGAGATGCCTTCCGAGCTCGCAATGTGTGGGAGTTGGCTCTTCGCAAGTGGCGTTTGCGGAATCCCACCGGGGGAGAGGATCGTTATAACGAAAAGATCCTGCTGCATCTGGCGAAGCTCGAGGAGGAAGCCGAGCATTGGGATCAATCACTGCAATATTATCAAGAGCTGAAGGCGTCGTCGCCGCATCCTGAAGTCATTCAGAAGCTCATCGATGAGATACAGGCAAGGCGGCAACGGAAGATCTTGAATTGAAGGAGGGATTAAACTGGTCGCTTGATTTCAGTCGTGGTTCGGATCAGGTTATCCATCGTATTCACTTTATGGCAGTGAGATCAACGATTCCCGCTGGCGGTGTCCTGAGGGCGCGCACTTCCTGGTATGACAAAAGAGGAACCTATTGAATTGACGGGCCGGGTGACCCAGGTGCTGCCGGGGACCATGTTTCGTGTGGGCCTGCCCAATGGCCACGAGGTGCTGGCCCATATTTCCGGAAAAATGCGAAAGCACTTTATCCGCATCAGTGTGGGAGACAAAGTCAGCGTCGAAATGTCGCCGTACGACCTGAACAAGGCGCGCATTACTTTCCGGCATCTTTAGTCTGGCGAAGCATGATCGCAGAGCGAACAAAAGGCGGTTGCGCTGATTCCGGCCGCAGACAAGAGGGAAGGCAAGCCAATGATGCATCCAACATCCCTGGACAAACGGATTGAGCTCCAATTGGGAGATATCACCCAGTTATCGGTGGACGCAATCGTGAACGCGGCCAATCGCACCCTGTTGGGTGGAGGGGGGGTGGATGGCGCCATCCACCGGGCTGCCGGCCCTGGTTTGCTCGAAGAATGCCGCCGGCTTCAGGGGTGCGAGATTGGGGCCGCGAAGATTACCGGGGGGCACGCTATGGCGGCCCGTTGGGTGATTCACACGGTCGGCCCTGTTTGGAAGGGCGGTTCCCGGAACGAGCCGGAGTTGTTGGCCCGTTGTTACCGTTCCTGTTTTGCCCTGGCAAAACAACATCAAATGTCGTCAATCGCTTTTCCCGCGATCAGCACGGGCGCATACGGGTATCCTCCCGAACCCGCCGCCCGGATTGCCCTTCTGGAAACCCGGAAACATCTGGCCCACAACACCACGCTCAAGCGGGTGATTTTCATCTGTTTTGACGCGGCCATGCTTTCTTGTTATCGCGCGGCCGCCGGGATTGGAACGGAGAATAAACCTTAAACCATCACAGACTGATTATGGATGCACTGCAAGCCATCGAGGCGCGTCGCGCCGTCAAACATTACGATCCGAATCATCGGATGCCCGAGGGGGAGATTCGCCGGCTTCTATCGCTGGCCATGCTATCGCCCACCGCCTTCAATATTCAGCACTGGCGTTTCGTTCTGGCGCGAGATCCCGAGCTTCGGCGGCAAATCCGCGCCGCAGCCTGGGATCAGGCCCAAGTGACCGATGCCTCAATCCTGATCATACTTTGCGCGGACCTCAAGGCTTGGGAGCGGGATCCGGCGCGTTATTGGCAAAATGCCCCCCAACCGGTCCGCGATTACCTAGTGCCCGCGATTGGCCGGTATTACGCGGGAAACGACACCATTCAGCGCGATGAGATCATGCGTTCCTGCGGCATTGCCGCCCAGACGATCATGCTGGCGTCCAAGGCCATGGGCTACGATAGTTGTCCCATGGACGGCTTTGACTTCAATGCAGTCGGCCAGTTGATCCAGCTTCCGCCGGACCACAAGATCACCATGATGGTGGCGGTCGGCAAAGGAATCAAAGAGCCCTGGCCGCGAGCCGGACAACTCTCTTATGAGGATGTGGTCATCACCGACCGGTTCGGTTAGCGGATAAAGAACTGCTGCCGCAGCCACTTGCCTTGACGTCGGACGCAGTCATACCAGGCGGACTTGTCGTTCATCGGGACCCAGCGCCGTTCTTCCTTACGGTAATGCCAGTCTTTATCGACCTGATAGAAGGCCTGGCGGCCCGAGATTTCGAGGATATTGCAGACCTCACTGTTGTGGTAATTGACCGTATCGTAATCGGTGATGATCTGCTGGGACATTTCGGCGTAGACCTGGTTGAGATCGCGCAGTAACTCCTCGGCCTTCGGATTGAGTTCTCGGATATTCAGGCCCAGTTTGCGGGCCTCCCGGGCTGTGATCGGATAGGAATGGGATGGGTAATTATAGTTTAGCGCCCGGCTGATGCGTCTGGCCTTGGCTTGATTCCGGATGTGGTAACCGAGGAGTTCCTGGCATATCCGCATCGACAAAGAACTGGAACGATCCAGCGCGCCCAACACCAGCGGATGAAGGTATTTGTAGATCTCGGGAAAGGGATTGCCGCACTTGTGATGTTCCTTCCACATGCGAAGAATGCGCATCACCTCGTCCTGACTGACCGAGACAAGGTAATTGTTATGATCGACCGGCGACAAGTCATGTTTCAGCGAAGAATCGACGGCCGTTAGATACGAGGTGGGGCCCATGTGGATCTCGTTGGTGCCCAGAGCGACCATGGTCGCGGCCGATGCGCACTCGAAGGGCGCCAGCAGAACGATGTGATGAAATCGCCGACGCAACAGGTGCACGAGGCGGAGGGCCGCCTCGGGATTTCCTCCGTCCGATTTAAGAAACAGTCCCAGCCGGGGCTGGCTCGACATGTTTCCCAGCAAGCGGGACATTGCCATGACGTCATTTTGGCAAATGGAACCGCCGGAAGAGGTCCAGTAAGCCAGCAAAGGCATGCGCAACTGCCGCTGCAACTCCAGCAGCAGGCGTTGAGTTTCGTGGGTTAAGATCGGAGGATTGCGCGTCGATCTCCGATGGGGACGCTGGGCTGGATGGGTCGCCATAAAATGCCGGTTTGACGCCAAGAACAATCGAGGTTAGCCCCGGCGTTCGCGGATATCGCGGAGCAGATTGGCCACCACATCGGCGCGCGATTGAACGCCCAGGCTGCCTTTTCCGTGGACGCGGACCGACACGGACAGGGTTTGCATTTCTTTCTGGCCCACCACCAGCATCGTGTGGGTTTTGGCTTCCTCGGCGCGAAGAATGCGGCCTTGGAGTTTGTCGTTGCTGAACTCGAGGGATGCGCGCACGAGGTGGTTGCGGAGTTCCTTGACGATGTCCTCGGCATACGGGATCTGGTCCGGGGTGACCGGGAGAACGCGCACCTGCTCGGGGGCCAGCCAGAGCGGGAAATTGCCGGCGTAATGCTCGATGAGGAATCCGAGAAACCGCTCGTGGGTGCCCAAGGGCGCGCGATGGATGCAGAGCGGGCTTTTATCGGTGTTATCGCGATCGCGGTAGACCAGACCGAAGCGATCCGGCACGGCGAAGTCGACCTGGTTTGTGGCGATGGTAAACTCGCGGCCGCTCACGCTCCAGACCTGAACGTCGATCTTGGGGCCGTAGAACGCGGCCTCGTTGGGGACCTCGATGTAGTTGATCGCCGATTCCTTCAGGACTTGGCGCACCATATCCTCGGTCTTCTTCCAGAGGGCGGCGTTATCGACGAATTTCTGTCCCAGTTTGGCGGGATCGTGGGTGCTGAATCGCATGAGATACTTGCCCAGGCCAAAAATCTGGAAGTACTTCAGATACATCTCGTTCACCGCCTGAAATTCGGCCGCGAATTGTTCGGGGGAACAATAAATGTGGGCATCGTTCATCTGCATGGATCTGACGCGCATCAGGCCCATGAGTTCGCCGCTTTGTTCATATCGGTAACAGGTGCCGTATTCGGCCAGGCGCATGGGAAGATCCCGGTAGCTGCGGGGGGCCGCCGCGAAGATGCGGTGGTGATGCGGGCAGTTCATCGCCTTTAAGTAATACCGATCGGTGCGGACTTCCTCTTCGCGCCGAATCTCCTGCGCTTTGTCCAGCAGGACATCGAGTTTCGCCTCGGTCAGTTCTCCGTCCAGGATCGCGCGCCGGAATTCCTCGCGGCGCATTGCGCGATTGGACTCGGCTTTTTCCTCCACGAGGAACATGGGAGGATACATACTTTCGGCGTAATAGGGGAGATGACCGGAGGTCAGGTACATCTTTTCCCGGGCCAGGTGCGGGGTCCGGACGCGCAAATAGCCCGCGGCAAACTCGCTTTCCTTGGCCAGACGTTCGAGTTCCTCGATAAGCACCGCCCCATTGGGCATCCAGAGAGGCAGTCCGGGCCCCACGTATTCGCTGTCAAACACGAACAACTGCATGTCTTGGCCGATTTTCCGATGGTCCCGTTTGCGGGCTTCTTCCTGGGCCTTCAGCCACGCCTCGAGCTCGGTTTTGTTCGGAAACGCCGTCCCATAGATGCGTTGGAGCTGCGGATTCTTTTCGTTGCCCCGATAGTAAGCGGCGGCGACCCGCAGCAATTTGAAGGCCTTGACGTTGCCCGTGCGCATTACATGCGGGCCGGCGCACAAGTCCACGAACTCGCCACTGCTGAAGAAAGATATCGGTTCGCCATCGGGAATATCCGAGAGGCGCTCCAGCTTGAATCTCTGGTTTTGATTGCGAAAGAACTCCAGGGCTTCGTCGCGGGTCTTGACCGAACGTTCGAACACGTGGTTTTCCTTGGCAATCTTACGCATCTCCTCTTCGATGCGCGGGAAATCCTCCGGCGTAAATCGGTGGCTGGGGAGGTCGAAATCGTAATAGAAACCCTCATCGGTGGGGGGGCCAATGTCCAGGCGCGCCTCTGGCCACAGGCGCAGGACTGCGGCGGCCATGATGTGAGAACAGGAATGGCGCAGCCGTTCCAGGTCGCTCATGCGGTTTCGTTCATCCAGGCTTTTCCGTTCCACCGATTCTTTTGCGGGTTCAGACATAACTTAAGCCAAATAAGCTAGGGAACATCCTCCAGGTTGGCAAATTGAAATTGTTCGGGATGCCAAATCCACTTGCTCCGGGAGGGAAAGCCGGCATAATCAGGTTGGTCGGCCGGCATTGATTTCAGCAAGTCTGAAAAATCCGTCCGGCCATGCGGTCGGGGTGGAACCTGGCCGGGGCAGGGGCGATTAGCGTAGTGGCTAGCGCATCTCCTTTACACGGAGTAGGTCGCAGGTTCGAATCCTGCATCGCCCACCATTCCATCCCACCCGTATCGAGCGGCGCAATCATCAACTAAAAGGCGGTCAACATGATGACGATTGGATTTCACACCGACGCGTTTAACTCGGCCAATTGGCCGTTTGAGAAATGCCTGGACTGGGCGCAGCGCAATGGCGTGGCCCGCATCGAGTGCGGGATGGTGGACGGCCTGCATTTCCTCCAAGGTCTCGGTTACTCTCCTCATTTGTCCCTCCTGGATGATCCGGCCCTTTTGCGGCGGCAATTGGACCGATACGGCGTCTATTTTTCCCAGATTGACGCCGCCTATCCCTTGTCGGGCGAGGATGGACCTTCCCGCGGAGTTCCTTACGTGACCAAATCGATCGCCTGGGCCAAACTGGCCGGATGCCCTTGTGTGGATACCACCGATGGTCTCCATAAGCCGGAAGGAATGACCGACAAGGAGGCCATGGCGGCCATGAAACGCAGCTACCAGCAGATTGTCCGGGTGGCCGAAGCCCATGAGGTCATCGTGAATATCGAGCCGCATGGTTATTTCACCACGAATCCGGATCGCATGGAGGAAATGCTGGCCTTTGTCGAAAGTCCTTTTCTTCGGATGAACATGGACACCGGCAATACCTTTATTGCCGGACGGGACCCGGTGGCCTTTCTCAAACGGTTCATCAACCAGGTGAGTCATATCCATATCAAGGACGTTTCCAAGGAATTGGCCGAGGCGGTTCGTGGAGGGTCCACCGGCATTGCCATGAGTCATTGCGCTGTCGGCGACGGCGTCAACGCCCGCAACATCAAGGAATGTATCCGGTTGCTTCGCGATGCCGAGTTCAAAGGTAATTTGAGCATCGAGTGCGAGGGCCAGGCCGGTCCGATGATCGAGAAATCCCTCGCCTGGATCCGCGGGGTCTTCAAAGAGCTCGGCATCAAAGAAGGCAAGCCCAGGAAAACCAAGTAACATCAGCCTCCCAATCTGTTTTATGAAACCTTCCCATCCACGTTTTGAAGGAGCGGCTTCACGCCGCAGTTTTCTGAAAAGCTCCGCCACAGTGACCGCCGCCGCCGCCCTGGGCAGTCTGGACATCGGACGGTTCGCCCATGCGGCCGGCACCGAGGTCATCCGGATTGGCATGATCGGCTGTGGGGGCCGTTGCGCCGGGGCCGCCGAGGATGCCATGGACGCCGATTCCGGCGCCAAACTGGTCGCCATGTGCGACATCTTCCTGGATCGCATCCGCCAGAAACGCGAGCATCTCTCGAAGCAAAAACCCAATCAGGTGGCGGTGCCAGATTCCCAGTGTTTCACGGGATTCGATGGCTACAAACATGTCATCGAGTGCAGCGACGTCGTTCTGATTGCCAATGCCGCCAAGTTCCATCCGCTGCATGCCCTGACCGCCTTGAAGGCCGGCCGGCATGTCTTTGTTGAAAAACCGCATGGCATCGATCCGGCCGGCATCCGTGTGGTTCAACAGGCGGCGGAGGTCGCGCGCCAGAAAAAACTCAGCCTCGTCTCAGGCCTCCAAAGCCGGTATCACCCCGCCTACCAAGAGACGATGAAACGCGTGCACGACGGCGCCATCGGCTCTATCGTGTCGATGGAGGAAAACTTTCTGCGCGCTCCCTACGGGTTGTACGAGCGAAAACCCGGATTGACCGAGCTTCAGTATCAATGCAGCAACCAGTATCATTTCAACTGGCTGTGCGGCGATGACGTGGTGCAGTCGCTGGTGCACAACCTGGACCGTTCGACTTGGGCCATGAAGGAACAGACGCCCCTCAAGGCCCACGGTTTGGGCGGCCGATCCTCGATGTTCGGCGAGATCTACGGCAACGTCTTCGATCATCACTCGGTGATCTATCAGTATGCGAATGGCGTTCGGCTCTACGCGTTTTGCCGCACCCAGGAGGGTTGCTACGACGAGTCCTCGAGCATCATCCTCGGCAGCAAAGGACGCTGCGATGTCCTCAAGGCCCGCATCGAAGGCGAGAATCCGTGGCAGTATTCCGGGCCCGACGCCAATCCCTACAAGATCGAACATCAGCAGCTCTTTCGATCCATCCGTTCCGGCCAGCCGATCAACAACGGCGACTACATGGCTCGCAGCACCCTGGTCTCCATCATGGGACAAATCACCTGCTATACCGGAAAGGAAGTGACCTGGGACCAGATCTCGAAGTCGGATTTCTCGTATTTCCCCAAGCCGGAGGATTGCCGCGACGACATGCCGCCCCCGGTCAAACCGGAGGCCAACGGATCTTATCCCGTGATGGTGCCCGGCAAAACCCAGTTGATCTGAGCCGAGTTCACTCGCTTGGATTCCAGGGCCTCGTGGAACTCAGCGCTCCGAAACGAGCGGTTCATGGGAAGACTTCATGCCCCTTCTGTCTGGATTTTGACATTTTTCTGGGAATATGTTTATATGACTATGATGAAGACAACGCTTGAGATTCCCGACGAGTTATTCCGTGAAGCCAAGGCGAAAGCGGCCCTGGAAGGACGCAAGCTCAAGGACTTGGTCGCGGAAGGTTTAAGAGCGGTGATCTCTGGCCAGACGACCGCATCTCCGCGTCAGCGACGGGTGACATTCCCTATCCTTAAGGCCAAGGGCAAAGTGTTGACGCTGACGGATGAACTCATTGCCGAGGTTGAGGCCCGTGAGGAATCGGAAATCTATGGCCGTCTTATGCGACGTTAACTGGCTGGTTGCCCTGTGTTGTCAGGCGCATCAACACCACGCCCTCGCCTGCGCATGGCTGGAGGCAGGCAACGGCGACAAAGGCCTGGTAGTGTGCCGCATCAGTCAGTTAGGCATGCTCCGGTTGCTCACCACTCCTGTCTTGATGAAAGACGACGTTTGCACAACCAATACCGCTTGGTTGGTGTATGACACGATGATGTCCGACTCGAGGTTTAGTTATCGGGAGGAGCCACTGAGGCTGGGCCGAGTGCTGCGAGCGTTGACCAAAGACTATCCGTTTTCACCCAACTTATGGCAGGACGCCTACCTGGCTGCATTTGCCATGACGGGCGACTTCTCACTGATTACGTTCGACAAAGGTTTTCGTAAATTCGCCGATCTCAATTGTGTCGTGCTGCCGGACGACGCCACGCTTAAGATTTAGGATTTGAGATCAAAAGAGGCGTGTTGGCTCAGGGGTATTCTTCGGTGATTCGGCTGTGTTTTTGCAGGGCACGACGGTCTTTCTTGGTCGGGCGACCGAGGCCTTTGGGGCGGAAGAATAGAGGTGAGTGAACGATCTCCCGCCGTTTCTCGAGTTCAGCGGGTGGAGTCAAGTCGTCGGCGTAATTGCGCGCCAAGCTTGCGCTGACCCGTTGCTCGAGGAATCCGAGAACCTTGACGGTCCGGGTCATGTCGCCGACTTGGGCGGTGATGATTTCGTTGAGGCGGATCTCGTGAGAGGGTTTGACATTGCGTCCGTCGATCTTGACATGTCCTCCGCGGCAGGCTGCGGTGGCTTGGGATCGTGTTTTGAACAGGCGCACGGCCCAGAGCCATTTGTCGATTCGGACGGCTGGAGTATGCGAGGGCGGGGAGGGCGGGTCGTCGGTCATGGTGTTTTGTTTTGTCGTGGGGTATACTAAGTATCCGTCTTGGATTGTCAAAGGCATCCCGGATTTTGAAACGAACCTGGAGATTGTAATGGTGGCGGATTGGTCTTATGTGTTTTACGTGTCGCGACCGCACGTTCAAGAAAGGGCATGAACAAGAAACTGGAATCCATTATTGGGATCTCCGCGTTGGCGCTGCTTTTAATCGGATGCTTTGTTGTGCTGCGTCCGTTTCTGACGGCGGTGATGTGGGCTGTGGTGTTGTGTTTTTCCAGTTGGCCGGTCTATCGCTGGATTGAGGGGGGGGTGAGGGGGCGTCGCTGGCTGGCGGCATCCTTGATGACCCTCCTGATCGCGTTGGTCATGCTGATTCCATTCGTGGCCGTGGGCTTCGGCATGGCGGACAGTTTCAAGGATTTGGCTAGCGCAACCCGGAAATGGTTTGAAGCGTGGCCTCCCGATCCACCCGAGTGGCTCAGCCAGGTGCCGGTGGTCGGCGAGACGGTGGTGACCGAGTGGGAAGAACTGGCCAGTGACAGCGCCCAGTTAATCAAAAGGGGCCAGCAGTTGCTGGAGCCGGTGAGCGCCTGGGCTTTGAGCGGAGGCGTGATGATTGGCCGAGGCGTGATCGAGCTGGCCCTGAGCATTTTCATCGCTTTTTTCCTGTTTCGTGATGGCGCGACGATTGCCCGTCAGTTCACCTTGGCAATGGAGCGCATCGCCGGAACACGGGCCCAACGATTGATCGAGGTGGCTGGGGAAACCGTGCGAGGAGTGGTTTACGGCATCCTGGGAACGGCGCTGGCCCAGGGAGCGGTGGCGACGATTGGTTTTCTCATTGCCGGTATGCCGGGGGCGTTGTTGCTGGGATTCCTGGTGTTTTGTCTGTCGGCCGTTCCTGTGGGGCCGCCGCTGGTGTGGGGGACATCGGCTTTCTGGTTGTTTCAACAAGGTTGGTATGGCTGGGCGTTGTTCATGGTAATCTGGGGGATGGGAGTCAGCAGCCTCGATAACGTCGTCCGACCGTTATTGATCAGTCACGGGGTCCGGCTGCCGTTTGTTTTGATTTTTATGGGGGTTGTGGGGGGCGCGCTGGCGTTTGGTTTTATCGGAGTCTTTCTGGGACCGGTCTTGCTGGCGGTGGGTTACGGTCTGATTGATGAATGGATTGTTTTAAGAAAAACCGCGGAAGAAAAGACAGAGACCGAATCGAGCGCTCCCTAATTGGGGATTCAAGCGCAAACAAAAACACCACGCAGCCCGAGCTGCGTGGTGTTTTCACCAAACAAACAGAACAAAACGACTACCTGATCAGAGCGGAAGTGCGCATGGAAATCCAAAGCCAATCCTGGCTGCCCGGCACGGTCTTGCGGGCGACGTTGCCATTCTTGACCTGGGTGCGGCCGTCCACCCATTTGTGGATCTCGGAGTGGCCATCAGCAAAGGCAAGGCCGCAAGCCATGTTGTGATAGGTGCCGGGCCAGTCAATCCACTCGGCGGTTTTCATGCCGATGGCCATGCCGGCGTCATTGAGACTATAATAATCTTCGTCAAGCAGGACCCATGTCATTGAGGGCCCTGGATTCTGGAAGTCACCCATCTTTCCATAGCAATAATAGGTCTTGTTGCGGGTGTGACTGTGGTTGTTATCGAGCCACGGGCCGTTGACCGACATTTTACCGTTGCTCGGCGAATAAGGATCGGTCCCAACCGCCTGGTTCATCGAGAAGGTGCGTGCCGCCGGCACTTTCGTCCCCCTCTTGGTGGTGTCGGTTCCCTGGTAATTGCCCATGCGCTTGTCGGCCGGGCACTTGTACATCATGTGCTTGATGCCGTAGTTGACCAGCATAGCCAAGTCCGGATTGTTCAAGATGTCCGGATTGAATTCCTGGCCGCCACCTTTGCCGGCCGATCCAGGACACCAGTTCTTGTAAGGCTGAGTATTGCCATCGTCAGGATTCGGAGGGAGAAAATCACCGTTGTCATGGGCATACAGCTGGATGCCCAGCATCATTTGCTTGCCGTTGTTCATGCAAAAGATGCCTTGGGACTTGGTCTTCGCCTTCGCCAGAGCGGGCAGGAGCATGCCGGCAAGGATGGCGATGATGGCGATAACCACCAGAAGTTCAATGAGAGTGAACCCCTTCTTTGCACGGGGACTCACGTTAAGCAAAAAGCTCTTTTTCATAGACTCAGCGCTGCATGGATGATTGTTTCGTCTCAAATTTAGAAAAAATTATTCCAAATAAGATTCCAGGTCAACTGTGCGTTTCAAGGCACATTGGAATCCTAGTGTGGTGTTTGCGAAATACGATGCATTCTGTTGCGCCCAAAATGGCCCGATGACGAGGCACGCGGAGGGCGCATCCCCTTCGTGGGGCTGTAACCGACGCGTAACGAAGTCAGCGGGCCATTTTCGGCGCAACCCTCTGGGCGGCCGTTCTTTTGGCCAGGCACTTCGTTGCGCCTCCCTTACAGATCCATTCCGGATATGCGCGGTCGGCGCGCCTCGCTCCTGACCAAAACTCCTGGCCGCAGAATGCATCGTATTTCGCAAACACCACACTAGACAGGAAAGTCGTGCTTTGGGATACAAAAACCAGGAAGGAATCGATCATGGAGTTGCTGGAGGGGTGGCCGAGCTCTTCGGGCTGCTGGCCAATTGGCGGATACCGTCCATGACATAAAGGACCCCGGAGATCCCTGTGCAGAGGGCCGCAACCATTGCCAAGTGCTCCAGCCAGTTGATCTTCCACCGAAACAAGGCCCACAAGACTGTCGCCATCTGAAACACAGTTGCTATTTTCCCGATTAACCGTGGCCGAACCGTGACTTTGCCGCACGTGTAATGGATAACTCCCATCCCAATCAGAATAAGCAGGTCCCGGCTAAAGACGGTCGCCACCAGCCAGAAGGGAATTTGACCGACGTGGCTCGTATGATCCAGCGCCAGAAGCACTAATGCGGAAACCAACAGGAGCTTGTCCGCCAACGGATCGAGGATGGCCCCCAACTCGCTTCGCTGATTATAGGTCCGGGCAATGTAACCATCCACAGCGTCACTGATCGACGCCAGAGCGAACGTCACAATGGCGAGCCAACGGTGGATTTGTTGCCCGGAACTCTCATAATAAAGAAGTTGTACGCAGAAGAATGGAACCAGCAGGATCCGGAAAATGGTAATTTTATTGGCGGTGGTCATCCCAGTTTTTCGAGCGCATGATCCATGCGGGCGGCGACGGTTTTTTTGCCCAGCACTTCCATGAGGTGATACAGGCTTGGACCAATGGTTTTTCCGGTGCAGGCCAGGCGGACCGGGTGGACTAAGGCCCCGGTCTTGACGCCGAGTTCGGCGGACAATGACTTGAAGGCGGCCCCGATGGCGTCGGCATGGAAGTCGGAAAGGTCCAGTAATTTGGATTTCAGCTGTGAGAGATGTGCTTTCGTTTCCTGCGTGAACGGTGCAGCACCTTCCAGGGCAATGACATCGAGGAAATAGAATTCGGCCCAGTCATTGAGTTCGGTGAAGAATTTGATTTTTTCCCTGCAGGTCAGGAGTGCGGCGCGGATATAGGGTGCGGGGAAACGGGAGAGATCCATGCCGTTGTTTTGCAGGGCCTGAACGCCAAGTTCAACGTAACGTTCCGCTGAAACGCCCCGGATGTATTCGCCATTCATCCATTGGAGCTTGGTTAGATCGAATCGGGCGTTGTGACGGAGGATTTGTGGCAGATCGAAGCGTTCGATGACATCGGTCAGGGGTAGAATTTCGCGATTGTCCTTGGGTGACCAACCGAGCAAATAGAGGAAATTGACGACGGCCTCGGGCACGTAACCTTCGTCGCGGTAGGTCATGAGGGAAGCGCCTTTATCCCGTTTGCTCATTTTGGAGCCGTCCTGGTTCAGGATGAGGGGAATGTGGGCATACTGGGGAGGTTCGGCGCCGAAGGCCCGGAAGAGGGCAATATGTTTGGCGGTATTGGAGAGATGGTCTTCGCCTCGAATGACGTGGGTAATGCCCATCTCGAGGTCGTCCACGACATTGACCAAATGAAACACCGGCTGGCCGTCCGATCGAACGATGATGAAATCGGGGTCCTTTTGTTCATCGTCATTCAGCTCGCGGATTACCTCGCCCACCACCAGATCCGGTATTTTGACCGGTTCACGAGTCATGCGGAACCTCACCGTCCCATCAGTCTCGTAGGCCATGCCTTTATTCATCAATTCGGTGACGCGCTGGCGATAGACATCCTTGCGCTGGGATTGGAAGTAAGGACCCGCCTGGCCTCGGAACGGTCCATCCGTTGCGCCCGTCAACGGACCTTCGTCCCAGTCTAATCCGAGCCAGCGAAGGCCGTTCAGGATGACATCGACGGCCTCCTGGGTGTTGCGGGCGGCATCGGTATCCTCGATGCGAAGCACAAAAACACCTCCGGTATGGCGGGCATAGAGCCAGTTGAACAAAGCGGTTCGGGCGCCTCCAATATGAAGGAAGCCCGTCGGACTGGGGGCAAAGCGTACGCGAACATTCATAATATCGACTGTCTGTCAAAATGCCCTCGAAGGGAAGTCGGAAGCAAGCCTCGAATCGGTAGTTCATGGTGAGTGCGCGGCTGCGGCGCCGGTGATCCGGGCCACGGCGGGATGGACGATGCGGCGCTCGGCGGTGATGGCATGGAATTGGACCCGGCAGGTGTCCGCCTGTCCGACGATGCGAAAACCGTATCGACGCGTCGCTTCCTCGACGACCACGCTCGGCAAGGCGATGAATCCACGGCCCTCGGCCGCCATGACCTGCATGAGCGCCAGATCTTCGAACTCGGCGACCACTCTGGGTTGAATGCCCAGCTCTCGAAACCAGACTTCGACCGCGCGGCGAAGCGATGTGGCGTCCGACGGCAGCAACGCCGGGGCTTCATGCAGGGATTTGGGGAAGTCTTTTCTTAAAGTAGCGGCCAATTTTCCGGAGGCGCAAAAGGAGGTGGATGACTCGCCCAATGGATGGTTGAAGGTGCGGGCTTTTGTGGCGCTCGACGCCGTTTCATCCGCCAGGACGATGTCGAGCCGGTGTGCGGTCAACTGCTCCAGCAGGTCCTCAAGCTTGCCTTCGCGGCAGATCACATGAATGGCTTGCGGCAGGCTGAAAACCGGTCGGAGAATCTCGTGGGTCACGAGCTTGGGAAACGAATCCGCCACGCCGACATACAGCCGCAGGGCCTGAACCGTCGGACGCTGCTTGATCGCGTTCACCATCTCGCGGCCGAGTGAAAAAATCTCATCGGCATAACGCAGCGCAATTTGTCCCGCGTCCGTGAGCACCTTGTTGCGGCCGCTGCGGCGAAACAGCTTTTCGCCCAGGACCTCTTCGAGTTCACTCAATTGCGCCGAGATGGAGGGCTGGGAGACCCGCAGTTTCTCGGCGGCTTTTTTCAAGCTGCCTTCCCTCGCCACAGTCCAGAAGTACCGCAAGTGATGGTAATTCAGCCATTCCATGCCCGGCAGAATAGTGCCGCACAACCTTTGAGTATATTCCAAAATGCGAATGACCCGGCCTGCAACAATGGAAGCCGGGTGCCCTCACGCGGCGAGGTCATCTCTGCGAGGATTTTCGAAACGATCTATGGTTTTCGGGCCACGATCCGATAGAACCGGGTATCGGTGATCGGGGTGGTATCAATGGTCGTCATGGGCGCGTTGGTTCCGGGCAGGTCGGTTGCGCCCAGGAGGTTTCTCCAGGTGGGTGAGGTCATGAGGTTTGGCCGATATTGCACGGTAAAGAGCCAGCCCGACATGCCGGTCCATTCAAGTCGTGTTCCCGACTCCACGCGTTTGACATCCGTGATCTCGATGACTCCAGGAGTGATGACATCATTCACCACGGCCGCCCATCCTCGGCTGTTGAGCCCCCCGTAAGTTCCTCCCAACACAACGTCAGGAATATTATTTTTGTTGAACTGGCCAATGACAAAACAGCTGCCCATCTTGGAGCCCGACAAACGATCGGTCGGCGGAGGGGCTTCCAAGCTGAGGTCCGCCTGGGTGAGCAGTGAGTAGGTTGTCGAGAGGGCGCTGGCGCCAAAAACCGTATGCACCACACCGTCCGCTCTTGGATTGACAGTGCTGGCCTGCCAGGCATGGCTGCTGATCGAAATGTCCCCGATGCCGTCCCCATTGATATCGTCAGCGGAAACCGATTTGCCGGTATAAAACAGGCGGGGGTTTCCCCCCAGGATCAAACGCACATTAACAGCGGCCGCCAGATCGACTGTGGCAGGAAATGGAGTGCGTCCGAAAAACACCTCGACTTTGCCGACGCCTGTTGAATTGGGGACTCCGAGCATCGACGAGGGCGAACCGATGATCAGGTCGCCAATCCCGTCTCCGTTCACATCGCCAATCGCCAGGGGATTGCCGTTCACGTTGGTCACCAGCTCGCCGCCGGTTTTATCGTCTTTCATGGCGCCGGTGATGACACTGCTGGCGGTCGCATCGATGTCCAGGGAACCTTCCAGCCGGGTTCCGCCCCGGCGGAGAAAGACCTTCCCAGCGTCCGCGCGTCCCGGGGCGTCTTCCCACGGGGCGCCCATGGCCAGGTCGGCTGTTCCATCTCCGTCGACATCACCCACAGCGAGTGATTTGACCTGGAAGGCGGTATTGCCTTCGTTTCGGACGAAGCGGGCATCGGACTTGGATTTTAAATCAACGGCTGCGGGCCAGGCGCTGCGGGCACGGCCGTAGATGAGATACACTGCCCCGTCGATGTCGCGTTTGGAGTTCATGGGGGGATCATTGATGTTGTTGCTGAGATCATCAGCGATGATCAGATCGTCGAAGCCGTCCTTATCGATGTCCCCGACTGCGACGGCCGTGTAGTGCGCATAATCCCGGCTCAATAGAACGTCGACTTCCGCGTTGAAATCGAGAAGTCCCTTGAAGGATGGACCGCCAAAAAAGATGCCGACCTTGGCCTGTTCCGGTTTGGAGTTGGCGGGATTTTCGTCCTGAGCCACCACCACGAGGTCGTCGAAGCCATCTCCGTCGAGATCCCCCGCGGCGAGCAACGTGCCTACGGACTGTTCATCGACCGAGCCCACCAGAGCCACATTCTCGTTGGCCGGCACGGGCGGTATGCCGTTCAGCACTCCGACCTGCACGACCTCGGGAGGCTTGGGCAGCCCCTCGAAACTGTCCCCCCCGAAGAATACCGATACCAATCCCATGTCGTAGTTCTCGAAACAGGAGCCCAGGGCCAGGTCGGGAGTGCCGTCGCCGTTAAAGTCGCCTTTGGTCATGACGTAAGGCATGTAGGCGCGGGTGGCTTTTCCGACAATCTCGGCGTCCAGGTCCTTTTCCACCTCGATGGTGATCATGGCCGAACAAGGCAGGGCCAGGAATGAGGACAGAGTGACCGACAGAATGCCTGTCATTCGCTGAAGCGAAGAAGGGTTTTTTCCAAGATCTGCACGGTTTGAACAGGTTGTTTTCGGCATTGTTTTCATAGGTCAGGATCCTTGAATTCCCCGCAGCCAGGCTGCGAGAGTTACGGTTACTTGTCGATGTTGGCTTCAGCAATGGGGCGCTTGATGCCCGTCTTGGTCAATTCCAACGGACCCCATGCTCCCGAAATTAACTTCACCTGGGTGAACTGCAAATTGGACCAGAAAAACTTCCCGTCCTCGCCTTTGGCCGCGGCGGCGACGTTCAAATAGCGCGATCGGCCTTCCTCGAGCCACCAATCCTTGTCGAGTATCACGACACGCCGGATTTGGGTCCAACCGGCGTTCTCCAGGAGCTTGCGCATTTCCCCTTCAAGGGCTTTGTTCACCATTCCGGCGGGAGGGAGGGTTGCGGAGGCGTCGGTGGCGGCTTTCACTTTTTCGTGAAGGTCCGCATAGAACTTGAAATCGGTTCCTTCGATCTCGAACTCTCCCAGGGCCGGTTTTTGATCGTAATTGCGGAGGAAGAATTGGACGCGGTGTTTCCCGGGGGGAAGCTGGGCCAGTTCGTAGGTAAAGGCGATGGGTCCAATTTTGCGATTGCCCTTGCCCTCGCCAAAGAGGATGGCCGGATCACGGTAGGCGGTCATTTTTTCCAGCGCGGGCGCAATGTCCAGAACCAGGTGGCGGTTGTCGATGTATTCGGCCTTTTTGAGTGTGATGTATTGAAGGGTCTGATTCTCGCCAATCGCCATGACAATCATCAGCCCCAACTCCCGCTTGTCACCGGCCTGGTAGACTTCACGCCAGCTTTTGTCGGATTGAATCAGTCCATAAATCAAATCACCGGAACGAAATTGCGTCGTGAGATTCTGCGGGTTCGAGGGATCGATGGGAGTTTTCGAGAAGACAATTCTGCCTTTTCCCGCCGGATTGGGATTGCTGGAGGCCTGTTGGGCGGCTTGTTGGCGTTGCGCCATGGCTTGGGCCTCCTTTTCTTGACGCGCGGTTTCGGCGTCGGCATCGGCCTTGGCCGCGGCCGCCCGGGTCTGCTGATCCTGCTTCATGCCCGCGGACATGTCGGTGTCGAAAGCCTCGAGCTTTTTACCGGCCGCCGTGATTCGATCTCGGCGCGCCACCAGTTCGGGATGATCCTTGCCCATCTTGGCCCCATGCCGGCTTTCGACGAGTTCCAGATTGCTTTTTGCCTCCGCAAAACGGGCCGCCGCTTCTTTTCGGCGATAGTCTTTGTCATACTTGGCGCCATCCTCGCTCATCACCCGATCCATTTTGTCCAGGCTTTGATCCACTTGACGGAGGAGCAAGGCGGCTCCCGAAGGGACCGCGGGCGCGGTGGCTGAGCCAACAGCCTGATTGGCCCGGTCCACCCCTTGCAGCGCCTTATTTAAGGCGCCGCCCAGCCCGGTCGCCGCTTCCATCCGAAAACCCGCTAGGCTCGAAAGAAGGAGATTGAATCCGATGGTTATCATCAGCCAGCGCATTCGAGGATTGCCCGTTTTCATATCACCTGTCCTTGAGTTTTGGTTAGATCGCCCGCTCAACCACCTAATGCGGATTGTGTTTGTTTTTTTCTCTCCACGATGGAACATCGGCCAACGATCGTGACGTTTTCTCTCTAATAACGCCAAACTGCCGAGCTCCGCAGTAATTGTTGCCTTAATACCCCGTGTAAAACACTTTTATTTTCATCAAAAAATCCTTCCTTGTCCAGCCACTTTCGAAAAATATTACATTAAATTTTTCTCACATTATAAGGCTGCCCTGCACCGCAAAGAAACGACTTAACCGGGCCAATCAACGCGAATCATGGCAGGGCAAATGCGAAGGTCCTCAAGACGTGGGAACATCGATAGAACGTCTGGGATGCCGCCCGTGGGATGTCTCCGCTTCCATTCGCGTCTATGGGGGTGAATTCGCGGTTCGATTTTTCGGAGCATCTTATGTGCGGTTTTGGGGGATTCTTCAGGGATTGGCAAACGGCGATTGAACAGGATAAGCTCTCCTCCGTGAACACCCCGCAAGCCGAGACGAGGTTGGAACAAGGAACAATCCCAAGCGCATACCTTTCTTTTCCTTACTATGCATCCCACTCCGCATTCCCCACTCCCCAATCGCCAATCCTCAATCCTCGATCCTCAATTCCACCGTGTCTCCAGCGTCAAACTCGCTCTCGCTCAGATGCTCGTCGAAGGAGGAAACAAGGCATCTAACCTGCGACGCGCCGAGGAGAGAATTGCCCAGGCAGCCTGCCAGGGGGCGCAGATGGTTCTGTTGCCCGAGGCGCTGAATCTTGGCTGGACGCATCCCTCGGCATTTGCGGAGGCCGATGCTATTCCTGGCGGAGAATCCTGCTCGCGTCTCCGCGCTTCAGCCTGCGCCCACCGAGTCTACATCTGTGCGGGTTTGATCGAGCGGGCCGGGGATAGCATCTATAATTCCGCGGTCCTGTTCGGGCCCGATGGCGGCATTCTCCTGTTTCATCGCAAGCTGAATGAACTCGAAATCGGTCATTCCTTGTATGCCCAAGGAGACCGGCTTGGCGTGGTCCACACTCCCCTGGGCACCCTCGGGGTGATGATCTGCGCCGACGCCTTCGCCCGTGGACAGGTGGTGAGTAGGACCTTGGGATTGATGGGGGCGGACCTCATCCTTTCCCCCTCCGCATGGGCGGTGCCCCCGGACCATGACAACGACCGCGAACCGTACGGCCAACTCTGGCTTGATCACTATGGACCGGTAGCCCGCGACTATCATCTCTGGATTGCGGGAGCCAGCAATGTGGGCCCGATAACCGCCGGCCCCTGGCAAGGACGCCGTTGCATCGGCTGTTCTTTAGTCGTCGGACCTGACGGCCAGGCAGTCCTGAAGGGGCCTTACGGCGAACAGGCAGACGCGCTGTTGTTCGCTGACCTTAGATTCCAGCCGCGCCCCGCCCGCGGCGACGGATGGGAGACCTTTTGGCGAAGTGCACCCCTGACCCCCGATTGACAGATTCGCCGTCACGAAACTCGTGAAGAACCCGTAAATGACGGAAGGAATCACCATGCAAAACAAGGCTGGGATGTGCAATAATGGCGCGGTTGCTGGCCGCCGTTATTTCTTCAGGAGTGGGCGCAGATGCGTCACGGAGCGTTCGGCCTGGTCAATGGTGCCGCATTCAACGGAGAAGACGATATCGCGTTTGGCCTTGCGACAGATCCGGATGACGCGTTCCCAATCGATGACGCCATCGCCACAGGCGCAGCCGACGGGAGTGCCGGTGACTTTGCCGCGTTCGGCCGAGGAGTGTTCGACGGTAATGTCCTTGGCGTGGAGATGGACGAGGCGTCCGACGACTTTTTCGAGCCATTTATAGGGGTCCTGGCCGCCGAGGTAACCATTGCCGGTATCGAAGTTGATGCCGATGACGGGGTTTTTGACGAGCTTGGCGATGCGATCGAGGCCGGCCGGGGTCTTGCTATATTGCTGATGGCATTCGAGGCCAATCAGGATGCCGCGGGGTTCGGCGACTTTGGCGGCTTCCATGAGGGTGTAGCGCATGAGGACGAAGTCCTCTTCTTCGGTGGTCCAGGGTTGTTTGGGGCCCTCGTCGGTATTGACGACTGGGGCTCCGCATTCGGCTGCGAAGCGGATGGCTTGTTTGAGGTATTCGACTCCGATTTCGGGTTTGGTGATGGGAGTATGGGCGGAGAGGCCCGAGACTTTGATGCCGTGTTTTTGACAGACCCTTTTAACGCGCAACGGATCGTCGAGCATGGAAACACTGTGGAAATAACCGGCTTCGCTGAGGAGTTCCCGGCCCCAGTGGACCATAGGTTCCACGTAATCGTAACCGAGTTCGGCGGCCTTGGCGACGCCCCACTCGAAGCTCTTGTCCGCGTGCCGCACGAATTCCATGTTCACTCCCAGAGAGATTTTAGCCATAACGCATATTCGGGTTGAGGTTGATTGGAGACAATTTACCGATGGGACGCCCGGCGTGCTTCCAGAATTGAACAGTGGTAGAATTTGCACAGGGGGTGGTGGCGACAAGGACGCGTCCGAGGCTTGATTCGGCCGGCGAGTTTGACAATGATCGGCCCCATTCGCCTGGTTCCGGGCTGTTCCGGATGACGGGAGAATGGAGAACAGAAAGCGAACAAACGCACCATGAGACAATCCAGACATCTGGGCAAGACCTTGAGGGAAGTTCCCAAGGACGCCCAAACAGCGGCCCATGCCTTAATGCTCCGGGCCGGCTATTTGCAGCAATTGGCGGCCGGCGTTTATGTGTATCAGCCGCTGTTATTGCGCACCTTGAACAAGATCGCCCAGGTGGTGCGCGAGGAAATGACCGCCGCGGGGGCCGAGGAACTGTTGATGCCCGCCCTTCAGCCGCGTGAGTTATGGGAGGAATCGGGCCGATGGGAACGGTATACGAACATTGACGGCATCATGTTCGCATTCAAAGACCGTCGGGGGGGCATGGTCTGTCTGGGACCAACCCATGAGGAGGTGATCACCGACATCCTGCGCCGGGAAATCAAGTCCTACAAAGACCTGCCCCGATGCGTGTTTCAGATCCAGACCAAGTTTCGCGATGAAATCCGTCCGCGGTTTGGCCTGATGCGCGCCCGGGAGTTCATCATGAAAGACGCCTACAGTTTCGACGCCGACGAAGCGAGCCTCGAGAAGTCCTACGAGGCCATGCGTCAAGCCTATCATCGGATCTGCGAGCGGATCGGTTTCCGGTATCGGGCGGTCGAGGCCGATTCCGGGGCCATTGGCGGCAGCGGAAGCCAGGAGTTCATGGTGTTGGCGGACACCGGGGAGGACACCATTCTGTTTTGCGACCAATGCGATTATGCCGCCAACCAGGAACGGGCGCAGTCGCGCTTGCCCGAGCCTGCGCCCGATCCCGAGCTTCGACCGATGGAGACGGTGGTGGGCGAGGGATTGATTCAGGTGGAACCGCTGGCCAAGTTCCTGAATATCCCGGTCTGGAAAACGACAAAGACGCTCCTGTATGAAGCCGATCAACAGTGGGTGGCGGTGATGGTGCGGGGCGATTGCGACGTGAACGAGATCAAGCTGGCCAATTTTCTGAATGGCAAGAGCCTGCGATTGGCCTCTCCCGAGGTGATTCGCAAACTGACCGGGGCCGAGGTGGGGTATGCGGGGCCCATCGAACTGCCCAAGGAAGTGCGTGTCGTTGCGGACCACCTCATCCGGAACCGCGTGAACTTCGAATGCGGCGCCAATCGGACGGATCATCATCATCTCAACGTCAATTTTGGCCGGGACCTGCCCCAGCCCGAGTTCGGGGATTTCAAGCTGGCCCAGAAGGGCGAGGGCTGTCCGCGTTGCGCGGGCACATTGCAGGCGGCCCGAGGCATCGAGGTGGGGCACATCTTCAAGCTGGGCACGAAATATTCGGAGGCGATGGCGTGCCGCTATCTTGATGCGGAGGGCAAATCGAAGACGGTCATCATGGGCTGTTACGGGATTGGCGTCAGCCGCATGGCGGCGGCCTGGATTGAGCAGAACCACGATGAAAAGGGCATTATCTGGTCTCCACAGATTGCCCCTTATCACGCGCACCTGGTGGGATTGAACCTCGAGGATGCCGCCGTCTGCGAACAGGCCGAGAAGCTGTACCGTGATCTTCAATCCAACGGCTGCGAGGTGTTGTTCGACGACCGGCCGTTGCGGGCGGGCGAGAAGTTCGGCGATGCCGATCTCATGGGCATGCCGATCCGGTTGACCATCAGCAAACGCACCTGCGAGCAGGGCAAAGTGGAGCTGAAACTCAGACGCCAAGCTCAGAACGAGCTCGTTGGCCTCAATGAAGTGATCCCGCGCGTCAAGGCGTTGCTCGCCGGGTGATGGGGAATTGCGGGTTGCGTTTTTTGGTCTCGATCCCTGGCGGATATCGGATTAAGCTAGGAGTCATGAACACACGCACGCTACTCGCCGTCGCATTTATTCTCGCAACCTGGAGTGCCGCCATTCAGGCGGGGGATTCGGCCTGTTTGTGGCAGATCGGACAGGCGGATGATCTCAACGCCGAGTTCGCGCTGGCGCCAGACCAATACGCCAAGTATGCCCAGGACGGATTCTTTGTCGTCAACGCATCCGATTCGCGGACCGACTGGCCTTATGTGCATCCGGGACCGAATGATGCCTGGGCGGGGAGCCGCGCGCACACGTTTGTGATTCTTTTTGGTTTGCAGCGCGCGACCAACCAGGGAGAGTGCCATCTGCGATTCAAAATCCTCGACACCCAGGCGGCGCATCCTCCCCGGCTCGCGGTCGAGATTAATGGGCACCGGTCCGAACACGCCCTGCCAGCCGGGGCGGGCGATGACTCGGTCCAGGGCAAGCCCGAAAAGGGCAAGTCCCACGAATTCAGCGTCACTTTTCCCAGTGCTCAATTGAAGTTGGGAGATAACGCGGTTTTTCTGACCACACAATCGGGCTGCTGGTTGCTCTACGATTGGGTGGGGCTGGAGACGCCCGCCGGTTTCGAACTGGCCCCGGTTCAGGCGCGGTCGGTCATTCAAGAGGCCCGCGCCATCATGGCCATGAAACGGGAGGAGAACCGCCTGCTTCAACCGGTGGAGGTGGTATTGCACCATCGGGGGGATCCCAACCTGGGAGTAGTCCAGGTCGGGCCGAGCACGACCCAACAGGTGCGGTTGACCAATGGGATTCAGCGCGTGGAGGTCATGGTTCCCGCCGTGAGCCAGGAAACAGAACTCAAAGTGACCTTGATGCTTGGCTCCAGAACCGTGGCTTCTCGACCGGTGACCCTGAAACCCGTGCGTCCGATGACGGTTTATATTCTCCCGCACTCGCATACCGACATTGGATATACGGATTTGCAGACCGCCATCGAGGAGAAGCAGGTCAACAACTTAAGGCAGGGATTGGAGATTGCCCGCAAAACCGCCGGATACCCCGAGGGGGCGCGCTTTGTGTGGAATGTCGAGGTGCTCTGGGCCGCCGATTTGTATTTGCGCCGGTTATCGATGGCGGACCGACAGGCCCTGGTCCAGGCGGTCGAAGACGGTCAAGTCTCCTTCAACGGCATGTATCTCAATGAACTGACCGGGTTATGTCGAGACGAGGAGTTGATCCGGCTGTTTAGTTTTGCGACCAAGCTGTCGGATTACGCCCGCACACCGATCGATTCGGTCATGATCAGTGACGTTCCCGGGTACACGTGGGGAATTTTTTTTTTTCAAGCAGAAGACGGCATACGAGATTTTTCGACCGCTCCCAACTATTTTGATCGGATTGGGACGATTCTCCGTGAATGGGAAAACAAACCGTTTTACTGGCTGGGACCCGATGGCAAGACCAAGGTGCTGGTCTGGATTCCTTATCGGGGATATGCCCTCTCGCATCTGATTAACCGGTTGACTCCCGCATTCAGCGAGGAGATGCAGACGATGCTCGAGAAAACCGGTTACGAATTTGACATCGCGCATGTGCGTTGGAGCGGGCACGGGGACAATGCGGTTCCCGACGATGCCATTTGCGAGTTTGTGAAGGAATGGAACATACGATACGACTGGCCGAAGTTCATCATATCCTCCGTCAGCACCGCGTTTCGGGCGTTTGAGGAAAAGTATGGGGACCGTCTGCCGGTGGTGCGCGGCGATTGGACCCCTTACTGGGAGGATGGCGCCGCATCCTCCGCGCTGGAGACGGCCATGAACCGGGCGAGTTCCGATCGTTTGACGCAGGCCGAGACGTTGTACGCGTTGCGCCAGCCTCGATCCTATCCGGCGGGGGCCTTTGAAGACGCCTGGAACCAGGTGTTGCTTTACTCGGAACACACGTGGGGCGCCTGGTGCAGCGTCAGCGGACCGGAGCGCAAGGAAACGTCTGAGCAATGGGCCATCAAGCGAGGTTATGCCCTGCAGGCCGATCGGTTCTCGCGCGAACTCATGGACCAGGCTCGGGCGTCGCTCAAATCTCCCACGGGAGACGGATCTGTGGACGTTTACAACACGTTATCCTGGGAACGCGGCGGACTGGTGACCCTGCCCGCGACAGTCTCGACCGCGGGGGACCGGGTGTTGGACGATCGAGGCAAGCCGGTGCCCTCGCAGAGGATGAGTTCGGGGGAACTTGTCTTCAAGGCGAGGCCGATGCCGCCGTATTCGCAGCGCCGCTACCGTGTTGTGGCCGGCACCCCTTTCCTGGAGGCTCGAGTCCAAACCTGGGAGACGATGTTGGATAATGGTCAGGCGCGCGTCGCGCTCGATCCCCAGACGGGGGGCATCCGCGAGTTCACTGTCCCGGATCTGGCTCGGAACTTTGTCAACACGACCGGAGGCGAAACGCTGAACGATTATCTCTATTTCCTGGGGGACAATCCGAAGGACGCGCGTCGAAACGGACCCATCACGGTCAAGTCGGGCGAAACCGGTCCGCTGATTGCCTCGCTGATCGTCGATTCCGACGCGCCCGGCTGCCGCCATTTGCGCCGGGAAATCCGGATGGTCGCGGGATGCAATCTCGTGGAATTGATCAACACCGTTGACAAAGAGCGGCTGGTGGCCACGAATTACTTTTCCAACTCGGGCAAGGAAAGCCTCAATTTCGCCTTTCCGTTCAATGTCCGAGATGGACAAATGCGCATCCAGACTCCGTTCGCGATCGTCCGGCCGGAGCTGGACCAAATGCCCAGCGCGTGCAAGAACTGGTTCACGGTGGGACGATGGGTGGACGTGAGCGACGATCGCCACGGAATCACATGGGTGACCTTGGACGCCCCATTGGTGCAGGTGGGAGGCTTGACCGCTAACCTGCTAAATTCTCAGACCAATCCGTCGGTCTGGCGCAACCGCGTCGAACGTACGCAACGGCTGTATTCCTGGGCCATGAACAACCATTGGGGAACCAACTACCGGGCCTATCAGGAAGGACCTGTGGTCTTTCGTTTTGTGCTGCTCCCGCACGGGACCTACGATCCCGCGGCCGCCATGCGGTTCGGGCTGGAATGCAGCCATCCGTTGGTGGCGATGCCAGCCGAAGGCCCCCTGCCCACGGGTGATCCGCTCGTCCTCATCAAGTCCGACGAGGTCGTGGCCACCGGCTTGAAACCCAGTGACGACGGACAAGCCTTGATTCTTCGGCTGTTTGGGGCGGACGAGGGTGACATTCAAACCCGGGTTCAATGGATTCACCCGGTGCCTGCGGACGTGTTCCTCAGCGACACCAGCGAGAAGGCGCTAACCCGCCTCAGCCCGTTTGGCGCCGTCGAAGTGCCGGGCCAGGGAGTGACGACGCTGCGGGCAAATCTGAAGTGACTCGGGGTTCGTCAACGCATCTATCGCTCATTTCGTGACGGGCCTTAAGGTTGCCGGTTGGCCGCCCAACGCAGGGCGTCCAGCTCGCCGATCAGAACCCATCGGTCAAGAAATCGGATCAGATCAGGCTCGGACAGGTTCAACATGACGGACTCGGATTGCCGTCCGAGCCGCTTAATTTCATCGCGGACTTGGGACAATTCATTACGCCGGTCCTGGATCGTGCGACCCAGGCCGTCGTAGGGGCTGGCGGGATCGGCGGATTCCAGCAATTTCAGTTCGCTGGCGATGCCGACAAGGTCTTGGATGATCCAGGAAGAGCCCGAGCCCTCGCTGACCCGCTGAGCCAGGTTCAAGCCCATGTTGACCGTGGCTTGAGCTGATGCCACATCGCCAGACTCGCGGTAGCGATTCGCCAGCTCCCCAATGTTCTGGCTGAGATTTTTTAGCTGGGCCAATTGGGGCAGGGGCAGACCAAAACTTGCCGAAGCCTTGGCCTCGATTTCCGAATAGCCGGCCGCTCGATACGCTTCTTCCGCACTGAGGATGGACTCGACAGCGTAGTCCTGCCAACGGGTTTTTCCGTTGGCGGCCAACAACTCGTGAACCGCCAGATCGGTCTGACCCGACTGAAAAAAATCAAGTGAGGAAAGATAAAAGCCCAGGGCGTTGTCCGGCGCCGATTTCTTGAGCGCGTCCAGCCAATGGCGATGAGCTTCCGGAGATTTCTCATTGAACACGGCCGCATAGGCCACCTGAGGATCGTTCGGATATTTTTCCATGGCCTCTCTGAGAAAAGCCGGATCGCCCGTGACCCGCATAGCGGCCAGGAGACTCTCCGCGCTGCGCCGGTTTCGATCGAGATACGGCGCGATCTGCTCCGAGGTGGGCTTGGGCGACGATTCGCCATCGAGAATTTTCGCGAGCCAATTCGTGGGTCGTGCCATTCCGGTCAAGGCATCCTGGGAGGGGGCGGACGCTCGCATCCGCGGCGCCGGAAATCGAGGCGATCGGACCGGCTTCACCGGAATCGCCGCGTCCAATCCGGCTGGCTCAGGGCGCGCATCTTCCCGAAGTCGGTTTATCAAGACTAGTCCTCCCACCAACAGGGCCAGCGCGATGATTCCCGCAAACAGCTTGCCGTTTGTTGTCATGCCATTCATTCCGTTGGATAGACAAGGCACCGAATCAAACGTTTCGTGTGGGGGACGTGCCGGACGGTCATGCGACATCAGCTCGTTGAGACCATATTCCAAGCGCTCGATGTTGTGACAGCCAAAGAGGCTGCGGAATGGTCAAAGCCCTATGCCCTTGCAGGATTCAACCGGATCAGTAGTTGCTGGCAGGCCAGACCCAGTCGCCTTGGGTGAAGTCCATGTGCTGGCCTGGAGGGGAGGTGGGAGGATTCGCGCCGCCATCGTCCTTTTCATTCCAGCCGACCGAATAAAGAACGAAGTGATCCTCAGGGATCAGGCGGAACTTGAGCGGTTGGCCGCCGATGATGTCGAGGGGCATTTTTGCGACGAAATCCGGGATCAGGGCATCGAGGTTGGTCGGGTAACGCTGGTAAGTTTGGCGATAGCGTTCAAGTCCGCAGACGATCAGGGCTTGATTAATTTTTGTTTGGTTTCGGACGGTGGTTTGAATGGCCCTGGAGAAATTGGGTGTGGCCATGGCAGCAAGATAAGTGTAGGGCGACCAATGTGAGAAGGTCCGTTCGGCCTCGCGATGGATGGCGTCCAGCCTGGCCGGCTGGATGAATTGGAGTGTCGTGTCAAAGGCCTCGATGACGCTCTGCTGCAAGGAGGTGATCGCCACAAGCTGTTGGTAGAGCCAGCCGCGGGGTCCGATGTTAAGCAGAAGGTAATTGGGATCGGTCATGCGAGCCCAGAGTGTGTCTTGGGAGGATCCACGGAAGAAGATCCGGGCCATTTCGGGTCCGGAGGACCGCTCGAGGGTATGGATGAATGCGATGCGCTCGCAGCGGAAGGCGTCCACTAGGCCTGACGCAAAGTCAATGGTCTGGAGGTCATTTTGCAGCGCCATGAGTTCCGGCGGACGCCAGGCATTCAAACGCAAACCGTCGGCAATCGTATCCGCGCAAAGGCCGCCGATTGCGACGTCAATCATCGCTGCGACCAGGGTCGTGGGTCTGGATTGAAATAACTGACGCAGCTGGAGGACTAACGCCAATTCTCGGAAGGCTTGTTCAGATCGACCGAGCAGGAGACAGCATTTGGCTCGTTGGGCGGCAGTTTGCGCCACACCGCGAGCGGTGACGAAATTCAAGATGGGTATTTCATAGGGGCGCTGATAATCGTCATCGAACCGAATGTATGGCCGCTGGAGCGCCGCCCGAATCAGATCGAACTCAGGCGCCACTCGATCACTCCAATCGAGGTATGCTTCGGCCGAGACCGTTGCTTGGGGGAAAAGCTGGACGCGGAACTCATTCGAGTTCGGACCGGGCTCGACCTGCAGACGGCCAACGTCCGAGGGAATCAAGTTCGTGGGGATCGCGCTCAATATTGTTTCGAGTTCCGGGGGGAGTTCCGTCTGAAGGACGATCTGCCGCGGCTGGATCTGACGCAAAGGCTGTCGGACGAAAGAGCCGAAGCCCTGGAAACTGCTGGCGCTGGGACCGACGATGTCCTGGATAATCATGGCGAATTGCCGGCGGTCGTGCGGCGTGTTCAATCGAAGAGCCGTCGGCGCATTCGATTGAAGGACACCCTGAGCCGGGAGGAAAGTGATCAGAGCAAGCAGGAGGGGTTCGCGGTTTGTATTGCGTTTTGACTCCTCACCGAGGGCGCCCGTATTCAATTTCTCAGTCAACTCGTTTGTATAGCGATTCGTTGCGTTGGGTTTGACGAACCATTCGGCCATGTTCGGGGCCTTCAGGATGTTGTGATCATCGGGAACCGGGGGCGGAATATGGGCTGTCCAATCCAGGATTTCTCCTTGGGCCTGGAGCTGGCCTCTGCATTCCGCCCAAGCGCGTCTGCCGCGCCAGTTTTCTGCCAGATAAACGGCCGCGAGGACCGTAATCAGGATGGCCGCGCCTAAGAAGAGGCGGCGGGCTGTGCGCCAACTGAACAGAAACCGCATGAGCCTGCGATGCAAGCCGGTGCGTGGCGCTGGATTGAAAATTGAGCGTGAGTTCATACTTAGCAGGTGGCGTGGCGAATGGACTTGATCAAGTAACGCCTCTCGCTTCGAGGGGCTGGATTTCGAGGAGGTGGCGGTTCGGCTGGAGACGTCAAAACCGGCGTGTCGATGAGTTCAGTGAGCAGGCGTTGTTGTTCCTGGAATGCCTGCCTTATTCGGGCGGGAGATGAGGTGTTGTTGGCGGTGATCATCCGCGCCGGTTGCGTTTGACTGAAGTGAACCGCCAGCAGAACCATCCATGCCGCCGCCAGCATTGCCCAAGTCCGCCGACACGGCCAGATCAACTCGCGCCAGAGCGTGAGCCCGATCCTGGCGGGCATGCTGGGAGACGGGATCGGCTGGGACGACAGTTGGTCAACCACCTCGCGGCGGATCTGGTTCAACCTGGGTTCGGCATTCCGATGCCGGGCCAGGAGGATTTCACGGGGTGTTTTCATGAGGTTGGGTCCTGCAATAACTTGCGGAGTGTTTTCTTGGCGTAATGCAGCCGGGATTTCACCGTCCCGGGACTGGTGTTGGTGATGCGGGCGATTTCGTCGAGGGAGAAATCCTCGACAAAATGGAGCAGCAAAGCTTCTCGTTGCGCCGGCGGGAGGTGATGCAGGATTTTCATAAACTCCGCCTCCTGTTCTTCGCGGACAAGCAGTTCGCTCGGGTCCTCGTCTGTCGAGTGCCAAGTCTCGGCGAAGTCGGCGTCCAAGGGTTCTTCGCGGCCGTTTCTGCGCCAATGCTGGATGCATTTTTGGTGAGCAATGCCGAAGAGCCAGCTGCCAAATCGATCCTCATCGCGGAGACTCTGGATATGGCGGGTGGCGGCAATGAAGGTCTCCTGGACGATATCGAGGCTTGGTTGTTCGGCGTGAACCAGTTCAAAGACGTAGGCATAGAGGGGCAACTGATAGCGCTGGAAGAGAACGTCCCAGGCCTCCGAAGAACCGGCTCGGGCGTCGGCCACCGGTAGTTTTTCGCGTTCAATCACTGCCAGCATTTATACCGAGTGGAATGCGCGAGACCAGAAAAGGTTCAATGACGAATGCTACTCCTCCGCGCTTGCTCCGTGCCGCCGAAAACCCGCTGGTATGGATTTGCCGAGACATTCTCCTCGTCTGAGCAGAAGAGGGACGCGCAGGTCGGTCATCCTGCTGAAACGTTGCGAATCAAACGTTTTCCGATGGATGATCTTGTCATGGCCGGGGATATTTTGAATAGTCGCGTTATGATGAACACGAGAGCGAGTGGCGCGGGGCGATGCGATCGACGGTATTACTGGATTCCAGCGGTGTTCGGCCTTTTTTTGGCCGGCTGGATTCAATTGTGCGCGCAAGAGTGGACATGGATCCAGACGGGGGGCGGATTGGGAAACGACCTGTACAAGGCGATTGCCCGGGATGCGGAGGGGAATCTCCTGACGGCCGGATCCTTTGAAGGAACCACTCAAGTCGGGGGGGAATCGTTGACGGTGCGCGGGCATCGGGACGCGCTGTTGGCCCGGTACACGCCGGACGGCCAATTGATGTGGGTTCAATCGGCGGGCGGGGCGGGGGAAGACCGGGCGAGCGGCGTTGCGGCCTGCGGATCGGAGCATATGGCGGTGCTCGGCACTTTTCGATCGGAGACCTTTACCTTGGGGGGGCTGACCTTGACCAATGAGTATGCCCGGGACCACAGGAGTATTTTTGTCGCCAAGCTCGATCTGAGCGGCCGGGCGGTTTGGCTGCGCCAGGTGAACGGGGCCTGGTCCGAGTCCAATGGGATCGGCGCCGATGGGGCCGGCAACGTGTTTATCGTCGCCAATGCCCAGCGTTTTGCCCGCTTCGGCGAGACGAATTTTCTCAGTTTATACGAGGACATGATCGTGGCCAAATATGATCGGGAAGGAGGATTGGCCTGGGCCCGATACGGGGGCAGTTATGGCGGGTATGACTATGGATACCGGATTGCGGTGAGCCCGGGGGGGTACGTGTATGCAGTGGGCACGTTTGAAAAGGAGGCCCCTTTCGACGATCGCAAGGTGACGAGTTATGGTTTGGACGACGTTTTTGTGACGAAGTACAGTCCTGAGGGAGCTGTGGAATGGGTGTTCCACGGGGGAGGCAAGCTGAGAGAATTTTGCAGTGGCGCGACCTACGATCCCGAGGGGGGAGTGATTGTGACCGGGTCCTATGCCGGTGTAGGCACCTTTGGGGACGTTACCGTGGGTGTCGAAGGATACACCGGCGATCTGTTCCTGTTAAGGTTAGGACCCGACGGGATGGTGCGCTGGGTGAATACGATCGGGGATACCTTGTCGGAGATGCCCGGTGATGTTTATGCCAATGTGACGACCGATGGCCAGAAATACTATACCAACCTGTTTTGCAGCGGCCTGTTTACTTCTGTGCTGAAGGCAGGATCTGTCACATTGACAAATCAGAGCAATTTGAGTGGGGCCCAATTCTACGGTCTATGGGATATCGAGGGCCGGGTTCAGTGGTTGGCGCAGTCCGGGGGGCAGGAATCCGCTTTGGCAGCGGATCTAGCCGCCGTACCGAATCTGTTTGTGGCCGGTTCGTATCGCGACCTCGGATTTTGGGGCGTTACAAATCGGTTTGCTTTGGGCAACAGCGACTGGTTTTTTGGACGCTTGTCGCCGAGGGTCGCGCCTGTTGTCGATCAGCGTCCCGCCATCGTTCGGGCGCCCGCCGACGCGGACCTGGAATCCGGCGGTTTGGCCAGCTTTTTTGTCGAGGCCTCGGGATCCGGCGCCCTGACCTATCGCTGGCGCCGGGAGGGGGTGGATCTTTATGATGACGGACGGATTTCCGGGACGTCCAAGCCCTTGCTGTTGGTGAATTCTGTTCTGACCAATGACGCCGGCAATTACACGGTGGTGATTCGTAATCCTTTTGGGATGGTCACCAGCGCGGTGGCGCGGTTGACTGTCCGGTCCGACGGCGCCGCGTCCCGGCCTTCCTGGAATTGGGTGCGTTCGATGGGAGGACTGAATTCCGACGGGGCGAATGCGGTGGCCGTTAGTTCGGATGGATCGGTTTACGTGGCCGGCACTTTTCAGAAAACCAACGTGATCGGAGACGATATCCTCGTGGCTTCGCAGAATGCGGCCAATGTTTTTGTGGCGAAGTTTGACCGTCAAGGATTGCCCGTATGGGCCGGCCAATCGTTCGGATCCCGCAACGACACCAGCACCGGTTTGGTGGTGGATCCTCAGGGTTACCCCGTGGTCGCCGGGTATTTCGAGTCCGCCGAGATCCGGTTCGGCGGGATTACCATGACCAATCGGTCGGCGGGTGACACTGACGGTTTTTTGGTCAAGTTTACCCCCGGGGGCGGCGTTCAATGGGCCATAGCATTCGGGGGAACCCGCGACGACGAGGTCCACGGCCTTGCGATGGACCGGGACGGGGCTCTTTACCTGGGAGGCCATTTCAGTTCCAGCGGGCTGGCTATTGGCGGGACGGTGTTGACCAACAAAGGCGGCACCGATCTTTGGCTGGCCAAGTTCCGATCCGATGGCGAGCTGGTTTGGGCGCGGAACGACGGATACAGCGGCTTGCATGAAGGGCGGGCTGTTGCCGTGGATGACCTGGGACAGGTTTATTTCACGGGCAAGCTCTGGGGCCGGATTCGGTTTGGGACCAACGAGTTTGACAGCCACTATGATCATGATTTGTTTTTGGCCAAGTATAATCCGGATGGCGGCTTCGAGTGGGCGCGGCAGTTGACCAGCTATAGCGTGGTGGCGGGAACGGCGTTGGCGGTCAATCCCGAGGGGGACGTTTTGGTGGCGGGATATTTTGACCAATCCTTTTGGCCGGACGGCCAGTTCGTCTTATGCCGCGGCGGCCAGGACCTTTTATTGGCCAAGTACAATTCCCGGGGCGAACCGATGTGGGCGCGCAGCTATGGCGGAGCGGGAAACGAGATGCCGCGACGTTTGTTGACCGGGCCGGCAGGCACTTATTACCTGTGTGGTTATTTCGATCAGACGGCTGATTTTGACGGCATCCTCCTGGGCAGCACCACCCGCGATCTCTTGGTCGCCCAGTTGAACGGGCAAGGGGATGTTTTATGGGCCAAGCAAGCCGGGGGACGGCGGGCCGAACTGGCAAATGGCATGGCCTTGGACAGCCAGGGACAACTGCACCTGGCGGGCGAGTTTTACGGGCCATCGAGTTTTGATGGGGCGACCTACCCGAGCATGGACGGAACCAAGGACTCCTTTGTGGCGCAGTTGGGACCGGTGCAACACGTGGAACCTGTCCGTTTGCGGATCATCGCGCCCAGCCTGGATCTCGAAATTCAGGGCCGGGTGGGATCGACGGTCACCCTCCAAACCACAATGCGGCTCTCAACGGCAACATCCTGGCAGACCTTGACCAATCTGGTCCTGACTTCGTCGCCGATTCGATGGACCGACGTCGGTCGCGACGAGTCCAAGACCCGCTTCTACCGGGCGATCAGTCAGCCTTGACCGTCAACGGGGCTGAGGGGTTTGGGCAAAATCGCTGACCCGCAAGGTCAGGCGCTGATGTTCGGCAATGGAGATGAAGCCGTTTTGGATTTTGGACCAGCCGAAGGCGCGCAAGGGATGCCAGCCAAACTGCATGGCGGTTTTGCGGAGTTGGCTGGTGGTGACCTCTTTATTGAGGAGATCGCAGATGGTGTCGTTCATCAGAAACAGTTCGTAGAGGGCGATGCGCCCTCGGTAACCGTTGTGGCCGCATTCGACGCAGCCGGCGCCATGCCAGGCTCGCACTTCGCCGGGGGCAATTCCGATGGTCTGCGCCATTTCCTCGCGGACCACCGAATCAATCTCGGTGTCCGGCTGCCGGCAATGCCGGCAAACGCGGCGGGCCAGCCGCTGCGCGATGCTGCAGACCAGCGAGGAACCGATCAAGAACGGTTCAATCCCCATTTCAATCAGGCGGGTGATGGCGCTGATGCTGTCGTTGGTATGCAGCGTCGAGAAAACCAGGTGGCCGGTTTGCGCGGCGCGAATGGCGATTTCGGCGGTCTCGGAATCCCGGATTTCGCCGATAAGCACCACGTCGGGATCGTGGCGCAGCACCGACCGCAATCCGCTGGAAAAGGTCAGGCCAATTTCCTCGTGAGTTTGGATCTGCATCACCCCTTCGAGTTGGTATTCGACGGGATTTTCGATGGTAATGATCTTGCGTCCGACGTCGTTGGCGTGGGCCAAGGCCGCGTAGAGCGTGGTGGTTTTTCCGCTGCCGGTCGGGCCGGTGAGCAGGACCATGCCTTGGGAGAGCTTCGTGAGCTTCTCGATGGCGGTTTGCTGTTCGGAGTCCATGCCCAACTGGGACAGGTCCAGGAACAGGCTTTGGCGCCCAAGAATCCGCAGGCAGATGGCCTCGCCATGCTTGGTGGGGATGATCGAGACCCGCAGGGCATACTCCTCGGTCCCCGTCTTGGTGGCGATCCGGCCGTCATGCGGCAGGCGGCGTTCGGCGATATTCAGGCCCGCCATGACTTTGACGCGACTCACGATGTAGTCGTAGACCTGACGGAGATCCGATGGCACCGGGATTTCCTGGAGGATGCCGTCGACCCGATAGCGGAGCCGGACGGTCTGGGGATACGGTTCGAAATGGATGTCTGTGGCGTCCAAGCGGAGCGCTTCGAGCAGGATTTGATCGACGAAATCGGTGATGGACGCCTCGACGTTGGATCCTGGATCCGCGGCCTTGAGATCGAACACGACCTCCTGCTGGGATTGGCGGAGGGTTCGGTCTTGCCGGAGCTGCTGGATGGTGTCGGCGCCCAGGCCGTAGTGTTTTTTAATGACCGCATGGACACTGCTGGGAGTCGCGATGACGAACTTGATTCGTTTGGCCAGCAGGAGGCGCAAGTTGCCCTGTTCGTTGAGGGGCGGAATTTCGCTGCAGGCCACCGTGACAACGCCCGGTTCGTTATGGAGGGGAATCAGGCGGTAATGCAAAACGACCTTGACCGGCACCGACTGCAAAACGGCCTTGTCCAGTTCCAGCGTGACGGGATCCGTGAAATCGAGGTGATTGACCGAGGCCAGGGCGCGATAGGTTTCTTCCTCGGAAGCGTAATTCAGATCGACGATGGCCTGGTGCAAGGGGATGTTCAGGCGCGCCTGACGCCGCCGGGCCGATTCCAGGTGTTTATCGGTCAGGGTTCCCTTTTGCAGCAAGACATCGCCAACATCCATGAGGACCTCCAATCGGACGAATTATTGAACGGGCACTTCCAGGTTTTGTTTGGTATTAAACGGAAGAAAGACCTCTTTGCCCGCGGGATCTTTCAGGATTAAACCGGCCATGTTCATGTCGGCGATGTTCAGATTGGTGACCACACTGGCGCCGACCTGGCCGATGAGGAGGGCATTGTTTGTCAGGACATAGGCGAATTTCTCCCCGTGGCTGGTCGAGAAGAATCCCTGATAAACGACCTCGACCTTTCGGGTTTTTGGGGGGGGCGGCGTGGGAGGAAACAGCTGGATGGAATAGAACGGATTGGCCTGGTTGGTGGCAGGCTGGAGCCGGTCGTAAATCCTCGACGATAACAGTTCGGTGATGGGGGCGGTCTTGACCGATTTGAACGAGCGAAAGGCAAAGGAGGGCAGGGCAGGGCGTTCGGGGATCTTTCCGCCAAGTTGGGACAAGAGCAGGAATAGCAGCACGCTCACACAGACCAGGCAGGCCAGGGCAAGCAGGAGATGTCTTTCCATTCGAGTCATGGCAGTTCCGGGTGGACAAGAAAGCCGCTGAGGATGGCGTCCAGAATGACGGCACTGGGATTGTTGGTGGCGCTTTTCAGTATCAGGCGATCCAGAAACAGGGCCTGGCTGGGGGGAAGCGGCGGTCCGATGGTATCGGAGAATGAACTTCGGCTGGGCAAAGTCTGAAGGACCTTGAGCACCGATTCCATGGAACCGGTGAGTTGCAGGTGCATGGGCAGTTCGTCATACAACGGCTGGTCGGTGCCTGGGGCGAGATGATGCCGGGTGGGCAACATTTGGAGGGTTTGGACTGCGCTGACGCGGTTGGTGATCAGCGCAGTGAGGAGGCGAGTCGAAAGCGACAACCTGGCCCAGAGCCTGTTGGGGGGATCGGCGAGGGCGCCGAATTGAGGGAGCCCATCCACAGCGGCCAGTTCAAGGGCCACCCGATTGGAAACCGCGAGGCGGGTGAGGCGGTCGATCGTCTGAAAACGGTTCCGTTCGTAGTCCAATAGCTGGAACGGCTGGTTCATGCGGGCCCGAGTCTCTTCGTCAAACTCAAGCTGGCTGAATACGCGACGGCAGGTGCGTTGCAGGGAGGCCACCGATTTTTCGGCGACGGTCAGGTTCTGATTGACTGTTTCCAGATCCAGGCCCAGCCGGATTTTGTTTTTGAGGTTCAGGTCGGTGAGGCGGGTCCAGGTTTCGCCTAATTCGCGATCGAGGCGGACGGTCCTGCGGTGAAGCGGCCGGTAAACAAACACGAACAGGAGCAGAACCACCAGACAGGCGGCCGCCAGGGCGTATTGAAAGCGATAGAGATTATTCAGCCGGAACATACGCGGTTCGGCCGGAGAACGGGGCCGGTGTGGTCAGTTGATTGGTGGCGTTGGACGGGATCTGCGGCTCGGACGGCGGTTCGTAGAGCCGGTTTCCCGCCAGTTCCACCGACAGGGCAAAATGGCGGTCTGCCAGGATCATTTTGGGATGCACAATGTTCGTTCCCATTTTGGCGGGCAGATAGTCCACTTTTTGAAATTGCCCCGACTTGTTCATCTCCGCTACCAGCTCGTTGAGGGGTTTGAGCCGATCCTCGGCTTTCTCGTTGAGGCATAATTCGAGGACATAACCATTGGTGGGGTTGGAACCGTTGGTCGAGGAGAGTGAACGTTCGGAGAAATTGGTCGGGCTGAGATCGAAGGAGGCCGCGGTTCCGCCTGCGAAGTAGCTGGCCTGATCGGCCAGGATGACAAACCAGAGATCTCGTTTCTGGCGCAACTGCTGCATGACCTCGAACATCTGGAAGAAATCGGATGTGGACTTTTGGCGACGCAGGACGGGCAGGATCTTGGTGTATTCCACATCGCGCTGATGGTTCAGGGCATCGATGCCCTGCAACTTTTTCAAGGCGGCTTTTGCATCCGCCAGCATGGCCGTCTTCGTCTGGCTGAGAAAGAGCTTTTGAATCGTGCCCCCGAGGAGGGCCGCCGACAGCAACGTCAGCAGCAAAAGACAGGCGCTGTTGACGAGGATCATCTGGTCATGGCGCTTTCGTTGGCGACGCTGTTCCTGGGGCAGCAGAGAGCAACGACGGCCTGCCGGAAGAAAGGCCTCGATCACGGCCCCATAAGCGATCGCATAGCGGTCGGGGGAAATGCCAAAATCGCGGCTGACGTGATCGGGCCACGGCTGAAACTCGAACACGGAACGAGCGTGCAGGTAGTGCAGCAGCCCCAATTGCGAGGCGCCGCCTCCGGACAGGACAACCCGCAGCGGCTGCAGCTTGCCCTCCAGTTCGGTGTTGTCGTCGATCCATTCCCGTAACAGTTTTTCCAGTTCGCGCAGCCAGAGATCCACCACCTCCACAAATCCCGGCAGGAGGGCGTCGCCCTGAAACAGGTTCTGGCCTTGTTTGACCGATTCGGCTTCCTCAAAGGAACAGCGTTTGAGATTGGCGATGGATTCGGTGAACGACTCGCTGCCGACCGGAATGCTGCTGACCAGCACGCCTTGGCCTTGAATCAAGATCGCCACCGTGGTGGACGTGGCCCCCAGATCAGCCAGGACCACACGGTCCGCGGGGAGCCCTGTCGTGAGATACGAGGAGATCAAGGCGCTGGCTGAGGTCGTCACGGCGGCCACCGTCACGCCCCCGGCCGCCAGTTTTTCCACCAGAAGCTGAACCTCGCTCTCCCGAGCCACGGTCACCCAGATGGGATTTCTTGACTTTCCAAAGGGCCGCAGCGGCTGGTGGTCGTAGATGACCGCGCTTTCGCTCAGACCGCTCAGCCGGGCGGATTCCTCCTCCAGGAATTCCCGGAGGTGCGCCCGATCGCTTTCTGGGGCCTCCACGACCTGCGAAATGGCCTGATACTGGGGAATGGCAAGAATGACCGGGTAATTGCCGCAGGCCGCAATCGACAGCTGAAGGTGCTGGTTGATCTCGTCCGAGGAGAGCAGGCCTTCTTCCTGCAAGGACACGATCTGGTGATTCAGGATCCGGATGCCTTTGGAGGATTTTTCGGCCAGGATGGTTTTAATATGACTGCGTCCCAGATCGATGGCAATGCAACGCCGGGGGATCAGACTCGCGAGTCGGTTGGCGAGATCAAGTTCCACAAGCCTGGGATTTACTGGGCCTCCGGAGCCACGATGAATTCCCCGCTTTCGGAAATAATCGTGGCGGTCACGAAGACTAGGAGGTATCGCGGGCGGTCGTACTCCTCCCGTTTCCGAAAAGCGGCCCCGATAATCGGCAGGTTGCCCAACACCGGAACGGCCTCGACAAAGGTGCTTTGCTCCCGTTCCATCACCCCGCCCATGGCCACCGTTTGTCCGGACCGAACCACGACGCGCGTCGAAAGCTCCTGAGAGCTGGTCTCGGGCAGCCGGATTTCAAAGGAACTGACCAGTTGCCCGGCTTCGTTCCGATCGTTGATGGTGGCGAAGGTGACGAGCTTGGCCTCGGACGTGACTTGAGGATTCAGAGCCAGCAGGATGGTTTGGCCATCTCCGCCGATGCTGGCCATGACGTCCAGAACCACCCCCGATTGGAGTTTGACCGGCTTGCCCTTGGGCGCGAGCGTGGAACTCGAGGTCCGTTCCAGGATCGTCTGCGTGACCTGGTATTCGTCATAATAATACTGCGTTTTGCCGTCCTGAATGGTCGCCGGGAGGTTGTTCATCACCGTCAGACGGGGAGCGCTCAGGGTTTCGCTTTCCCCGCTCTGGTCGATGGCCGTCAGCGTCGCGCTCAGATTGTCGGCGCCCAGGATCCCTGTCCAGGTGTGCTGCAGTCCGAAGCCGACCCCGCTCTTGGACATGTCGGTAAAGTCCGTGGCGCTCTGCTGGATGGTGAGCGGGTCACGGCCGGTTTCCCAGTTGATGCCCAGCTTGAGAAACGCGGATTCGGTGACCGTGATGAATCGCGCCTCGATGAGGACCTGTTGGACGGGCTTGTCGAATTCCTCGATGATCTTGTCCAGCACCAGCAGTTGTTCATGGGTGCCGCGGGCGACGATGATGTTGCGCTCGTAATCGATATAATACTTCGAACCATCAAAAAATGACTTGATGACGTTTTCGATCGAGGGGATTCGGGGCACGCCATCCCGCACGAAGCTGTCCATCTTCTGGGTTTCCGTGACGGTCGTGACGTTGTTGGCGGTGACTTGGGTTTTCGTGATTTCCGCGGCGCCGAACTGGGCGGGCAGGATGAAGCCGCGGCGCAACCGATAGAACCGGGTTTCCTCGACCATCTTCTTGGGATCCTTGGCGTCCAAGATCCAGATCAAGTCCGACCCGACCTGGAACTGCAGATTGTAATTGCGCGTCAGGTACTGCAGAAACTCGGTCATTTTGACATTTTTCATGTTGATGCTGAGCTTCTGCTGAAACGCCGGGATCGATTTATCGGCGATGAAATTCAGGCCCTCGGCCTGGCCGACATTGAAGAGGATGGCTTCCAACGTGACGTTATCGAGGTGGACCGAGATTTCCTTGTCCAGGATGGTGGACATCCTGCCTTTGCCGGAATCCAGGTCGTCCAGAACGCCCCGGCTTTCCACAATCTTCCCATAGTTATCCGGAATGACGGGCGCCGACTTCATTTGTTCGATCGTTTCTCGAAGTTCAGGGCGCAGCTCCAGGCCGCGGGTCTTCTTGTCGGTCACAATACTCTTGACGGTGGGATAGAACGGATTGTCCTTGGCGTTGACATCACGGATCTGGTCTTCGAGTTTTTTATTCAGGCGCTTGGGCCCTTCGGCCTTCACCCAGTTGTAGATGCGCTGGACAGAGACATCTTTGGGATCCAAGGCATACAGGGCCGAGGCCCGTGTTTCAGCCTCTTCCCACTGGTTTCGGCTGGCCAAGTCCATGATTTTCTTGATCTCTTCGTCGGTCGACAGGGTCCCGCTGGACCGCGAGGTCCTGGCGTGAGACGAAGACGGCGGTTTCGAGGTCCGGGAGGAGACCGCTGGGGTGTTCTTGGCCGGGGACGAAGCAGTGGGCTTTGGGGTTGGGGCTTGTTTTTTCTGGGAACCAGCGGATTTGGTCGAGGGATTCGAGGTGCTATGGCATGCCACGAAGGCCACCATGACCAGAATCAGGGTGACAGACTTGAGAGTTCGGACCAAGTATGGCATGGGCGGATCTTACGTGATTTCCACAACCGGTGACAAGGCTTTGTGCGCTGCGACGCCAGGGCCCCCGCTCCAGGGTTTTATACACGGCGTCGCAAATGATGCAGCATTATGACGTCGTGTAAAGCTCCCTCGCGCGTTGTTTTTCGGTTTAGACGCGAGCCGCCCGCGAAGATTCAAAGGAAAAGCCGGCCCATCAGGCGGATGAAAATTCCTGCTGGCTGCCCGCCGGGAAGCGGCCTATAGTGCAACAAATCGATGATCCTTATCGCCTATGAACTTCGCCATTTCATTAGAGAACTGTAAGAGTTATATCGATTGCCAACTGAAGCGATTGGAATCGCCCGGGCGCAGGAAAACGGTCGACCGCCAGCCGTTGGTGGTGACCATTTCGCGTCAAGCGGGCGCTGGCGGGGTGACGCTGGGGGAGAAACTGGCGGAACATCTCCAACGGCGGGAGCCTCAGGCCGGCTGTCGATGGGCTGTCTTTGATCGCAACCTGGTCGAGACCGTCCTTCGGGATCATCATTATTCGGAACGGATTGCCGGCTTCATGCCGGAACGCCAGCGTTCCGCGATCCAGGATGCGGTCGAGGAATTGCTGGGGCTGCATCCCTCGTCGTGGACTTTAGTGGAAAAGACGTCGGAAACCATCCTGCACCTGGCGGAGGCGGGACACGCCATCATTGTTGGCCGGGGAGCGAATGTCATCATTGGCTTCAGACCGGGCGCCTATCATGTCCGGCTGGTTGGATCCGTCGAAAAGCGCCTGGAAAATTTGCAGGAGTATTACCAGTTCTCACCCCGGAAGGCCCGCGAATACCTCCAGCGGACGGATCGTGGACGACGGTGGTATCTGAAGAAACAATTTGGCAAGAACATCGAGGATCCTTTGCTCTACCATCTGGTTCTCAACATGGATGCAATCTCAATTGAACAGGCCGCCGAAATCATCGGAGAGGCCGCTCTTCGAAGCCAGGAAGGTGATTGAGAAGCTGAGAGAGGCGCGCGGCCGGCGGAAGTCCAGGACCGGCCGGCCTCTGGGTTTGACCGAATACGCCGCGTGCATTTAGCCCGATTACGTCTGCGAGACTTTCGCAATTACGTCCGGTTGGAGGCGGAATTCGCGCCAGGATTTCATGTGTTGGCGGGTGACAACGCCCAGGGAAAGACGAACCTGCTGGAGGCCATCTATCTGTTGTCGACTTTGCGCTCGTTTCGGGGGGTGGGAAGCGCGCAACTGGTCAGGATCGGCCAGACCGGGTATTTCGTGGGCGCATCGGTCGTGGGACCCGGCGAGCGGGAGATTCGGATGTATTGGTCGGCGAGAGAACGCCGGCTGACCCTGGACGGCCAACCGGTCCGTCGCCTCACCGAGTATTTGGGAGCGCTGCGAACCGTCATTTTTTGCACGGAAGATCTTCAACTGATCAAGGGACCCTCGAGGGTGCGCCGACGGTACCTCGATCTGCTGCTGGCACAGACCCAGGCGGATTACCTTCCTTGTTTGCAGCGTTATGCCCGAGCTTTGCGCGCCCGCAACGCCCTCCTCAAAAAAGGAGAAACTGAATCGACTCTCCTGGAGAGCTTTACGCGCGAACTCATCCGGCTCGGCACCTGGCTGATGAACCAGCGTCGGAACCTGGAACCGGTCTTGCAGCCCCTCGTCCAGCAAGCTTGTCATCGCATGGCCCCGGGTCTGGAGGTCCCCCGGTTGGTTTATCAGCCATCGGTCCGTGAGGACATGGCGGTCGAACTGGCCCAATCCGCGCCTCGGGAGCGGATTTATCGAAGCACGCTGATCGGGCCGCACCGGGATGAACTCGGTTTATTCTTTGACCAGCACAAGGCCGCCGACTATGGAAGCGAAGGCCAAAAACGAACTCTGGCCATTGCCCTCAAAATGGCCCAGGCGGATTTCTTGACCCGGATGCACGGGACCGCACCCATCTTGTTGATTGATGATGTTATGGGAGAACTGGACGCGCGCCGGCGGGGCGGCATGATTCCCTTGCTGGAAGAGGTCTATCACGCCCGCAGCCAGGTTTTTATGACGTGCACCGAGGAGAATTGGCCGCGGGAGCTTGGCCGCAGAGCCCATCGCTGGCTCGTCAGCCAGGGAGGCTTGGTTCCGAGAACTCAAACCGGCGGCGGCGGGCTGTTTTCTCAAGGGATCAACGATGGGGCTACATAATAAAGGCAACCCCGTCGCAGAGGGGGTAACTCCAATCCCCAGTTGATCCGGACCGTCGAGCCTTCGGACTTCACAAACCATCGCAACAAGGTGCTGAGGTCCACGGTGGCCTGATAACGAATCAGATTGGCCTTTCGGATCCCCGCCAGCGCGAGTGTGCTTTTCACCGCCTGCTTGAAGTCACCCAGTTCATCCACAAACCCCTTTTGGAACGCTTCCTTGCCCGACAGAACACGGCCATCGGCGAATATCTCCCAATCTGATGCCAACGTTTTACCCTTGTTGTCGTTCTTCTCCCGAGCCAGAGCCCGTCCCTCGGCAATGATCCGCTTGAACTGATCGAAGGATTGCTGGATCAAAGCCTGAATCATCTCGCCTTCCTGGGGCGAAATCTCGGCCTCGCTCTTGTCGCCACTCAACATATCCTTAAACCGGCCGCTTTTATAAACCACGGGGCGGATGCCCACCTTATCCATCAACGCCCGGTAGTTGTAGGTGTGCATAATGACGCCGATGCTGCCGGTGATGGTCAGTTCGTGGGCGACAATCCATTGGCATGGGGCGCTGACATAATACCCGCCCGAGGCCGCCACTCCCCCCATGCTGGCCACCAGCGGCTTGCCGAATTCCGTCTGGAAGTCCCGGAAGGCTCGATAAATCGCGTCGGCCGCCAGGATTTCGCCGCCGGGGGAATCGACCTTGACCAAAACCGCTTTTACGGCGCGATCCTTCCCCGCCGCCTTCAATTGCTCTTCGATTAACGACACCATGCTTCGGCCATAGCCGTCGACCAAAACACCCGTGATCAATCCTTCCACCTCGATGATCGCGATTTTGTTTTCCGAATCGTGTTCTTCGACGACCACTTCCTCGAGTCGAGGATAGTCCGCTCTCGACGCGCTACGCCCGAGACTCGGCAGTTGCTCCGCTCCAGACCAGAAAATCCTGATCAGAGAAAAACCGATCCAAACCAGAAAAAGAATGCCCAGCAGCCTCCAGATGCGGCCGACACTCTTCGGACGCTCAACGGATGGCGGACGGATCAATGGAGGAATCGGCGGCGGTGGAGGAGGAGGAGGCGAAGGCGGCGGCGGCACCGGCGGATTCAGGTTTTCCGGAGGCAGTGGATTGTCCATATCAGCCGGAAATTATCGCACCCTTCCCGGGGGAGCAAGCGGGTTTGTCGGCAAAAAAGGTTAATTCCTTGGCAATATTGGTGGAGTGCGCCAAAGGAAAGGTCTTTTAAGGTAAAGGGATCAACCATTCCGCCTGGCGATGGTTCACGCGGAAAGCGTCAATCAGGGCGGAGAATTTATAATATTGGATACCGATGATATGAACGGTCGATGGTCCCCTTTCCGGAATTGGATCAGCCTGGCGGGTTTGGTCTTGGCAGCGGCCAGTCTTTTTTCTTTTGTCCTGTTGTTCGTCATCGATTCGATGGCGAAGGAACCGAGTCCCTATCAGGGGTTGCTGACTTTTGTTGTCGCGCCGGGCTTTTTTGTCGCGGGTTGCGGGCTGATGCTGCTGGGATGGTTTTTCCAGAGGCGGTATCAGATCAAGCACGCGGCGGGCGCGCCGCCGCCGTTTCTGTCTATTGACCTGTCGCGTCCGCAGGATCGCCGGTGTCTCTTTTGGTTCGCGTTTTCCGCGGTGATCTTTCTCTTGGTTGCGGCTGTTGGAAGTTATCATTCGTATCATTATGTGGAATCGGTCGCTTTTTGCGGTCAGTTGTGCCACAAGCCGATGCATCCCGAGTATACGACCTACATCAAATCGCCGCACGCGAGAGTCTCCTGCACGGAATGTCATGTGGGACCGGGAGCGGCGTCGTTTGTGAAGGCCAAGCTCAACGGCGTGCACCAGCTCTATGCGACTCTGACCGATTCTTTTGATCGTCCCATCAAGACGCCGCTGCATGCGATGCGTGAGGCAAAGTATACCTGCGAGAACTGTCACTGGCCCCAGAAATACATTGGGAACAAGGAGAAGACCTATGTGCGGTACCTGAGTGACGAGACGAACACGGTTGTGGCGACGCGGATGCTGTTGAAAGTGGGCGGCGGCGATCCGGCCCATGGTCCGGTGGGGGGCATTCACTGGCACATGAACCTCAACAACAAGGTCGAGTATCTGGCCACCGATGACCGTCGCCAGGAGATTCCCTGGGTTCGTCTGACCAATGCCAAAGGCGAGGTGACCGAATACCGTGCGGCGGGATTCACCAACGAGGTCAACACGGCCCAGGTGCGGGTGATGGACTGCATCGACTGCCACAACCGTCCCGCGCACCAATACTCGTCGCCGGGAAACGCCGTGGACTTGTCTTTGAGAACCGGCCGGCTCGATCCGAACCTGGCTGGGATCAAGATGAACGCGGTGGAGGCCTTATCGGCGGAGTATACGACCCAGGCTGAAGCTCGGGACAAGATCGCCGAGTTCCTTAAGTCGAAGTACCCGCAGGAGGCCAAGCTGTCATCGATGGTGGCCGAGGTTCAGCAGATTTATGCCCAGAATATTTTCCCCGAGATGAAAGCCAGTTGGAAGGCCTATCCCGACAACATTGGCCACAAGGAATGGCCGGGATGTTTCCGATGCCATGATGGCCGGCACAAAACCGCCGATGGCAAACAGAAGATCGAGGCCAGCAACTGCAACGATTGCCACGTCATTCTCGCCCAGGCCGCCGGCAAGGAAGCATCGGCGTTTGATCCGCAAGGTTTGACCTTCAGCCATCCGGATCCTTCCGATGATGGCACAGGCGCCAACTGTAACACCTGCCACGGCACGGAATAAGTCCTGATCACAGGAATTTTCCGGCGGGGTGAGGGCGCGCCGGCTGGGCGAGAGAGGCGCTGGTTTGGGTGCGAGATGAGCACAGCGGCGTGCATGGTGTGGTTTCGTTTGGATTTGCGGCTGGACGACAATCCGGCCTTGCACGCAGCGTTGCGTTGCGGGCTTCCCATCCTTCCGGTGTTTATCTGGAGTCCGGCGGAGGAATCGCCCTGGGCGCCGGGGGCGGCCTCGCGATGGTGGTTGCATCAATCCCTGAATCGACTCGACCAAAGCCTGCGTTTGCTTGGCGGTCGTCTTGTGATACGCCAGGGATCCAGCCCGGCGGTTTTACGCGAACTGGTTGAGCGCGATCGAGTGCGGGCCGTTTTCTGGAACCGCCGATCTGAACCTGCCCTGGCGACTCGGGACCGGGAGATCCGCGAAATTCTCGTCCGGGACAACGTCCATGTTGAGGATTTTAACAGCGCCCTTTTGCACGAACCCCGGGCGATATTAAACAAGTCCGGCGATCCGTTTCAGGTGTTTACGCCGTTCTGGAGGACCTGTCTGGCTCAACCCGATCCGGCTCCCTCTCTGCCCTGTCCGGAACGTCTGCCTGGGCCTCGTCAATGGCCAAGTTCCCTGAAATTGGCGGATCTCAATCTGGAGCCTCGCCTCGGATGGGCTGAGGGTATCCGGCAAACATGGACTCCCGGCGAAGCAGGCGCTCAAGCCGCGCTTAGGCTTTTCCTGCGGGAGGGCTATGCCCAATACGACGCCGACCGAGACCGGCCCGATCTCCAGGGCACGTCGCGGCTCTCGCCGCACCTGCATTTCGGCGAAATCAGTCCCCGGCAAATTTGGCACGCGGCGCGCGAGCATTCTTGTTCGCTGGGAAGCCCGCCGGATGCATGGCGGCGGAGCCGGTTTCTGACCGAGCTCGGTTGGCGCGAGTTTGCTCATCATCTGTTGCTCCACTACCCTCACACCCCCGAGGAACCTTTGCGGCCGAAGTTTAACCGGTTTCCATGGCGCCAGGAAGCGTCCTGGCTTCAGGCCTGGCAGCGGGGTTTGACAGGATATCCGTTGGTCGATGCCGGGATGCGGGAGCTTTGGAAAACCGGATGGATGCACAATCGGGTGCGAATGGTGGTCGGATCCTTCCTGGTCAAGCATCTACTGATCAATTGGCGGGAAGGGGTCCGGTGGTTTTGGGACACGCTCGTGGATGCTGATCTGGCTAACAACACCCTGGGTTGGCAGTGGATCTCCGGCTGCGGCGCTGATGCGGCGCCCTTCTTCCGCATCTTCAATCCAGTCAGCCAGGGAGAAAAATTCGATGCCGCGGGTGCTTATGTGCGCCGGTGGATTCCCGAGCTCAACCGGCTGCCTGCGGCCTGGATTCATCAGCCCTGGCTTGCCCCGCCGGAAATCCTGGCTCAAGCGGGCGTGTGCCTCGACAGAACTTATCCTCGTCCTGTGGTTTCCCACGCCATTGCCCGCGAGGTTGCCCTCGAGGCTTATGCCCGGCTAAAAGGTTAGTGTGCCGTTTGTTCTTGTTTTCCTCATGATCTTGACCCATACAAAGGAGCTTCATGACGGATCGTCAGTCGATAAAAGTCGGGGTGGTAGGGTCGGGAAAAGGTTCGAATTTCGTCGCGATTGCCGAGGCGGCGTCGCGCAACGAAATTCCGGCTGATGTGGTATTGGTCCTGAGCGATGTGCCGGACGCCGGAATTCTGAACCATGCGCGCAAGCGCGGAATCGAGGCCCGGTACATACCACCTGGCAAATTTCGGACCCGCCTGGATGAAGCCTCCGAGGAACTCTATATCCAGGCCTTGCGGCAGGCTGGGGTGGAGCTCGTGGTCCTGGCCGGATTCATGCGCATCATCAAAGGCGCTTTTCTCCGGGCCTTTCCCCGGAGGATCCTCAACATCCATCCGTCCCTCCTGCCCGCATTTCCCGGTTTGCAGGCCTGGCGTCAGGCCTGGGAACATGGCGTCAAGTTCACCGGATGCACCGTTCACTTCGTGGATGAAGGCATGGATACCGGTCCCATCATCGGCCAGCGCGTGGTGCCCGTGATGTCCGGAGATACCCCGGAAAGCCTCCACGAACGTATTCAGGTGGCTGAGCGCGAGCTCTATCCGGCTGTGGTCGCGCGGATTGCCTTCGGGACAATCGCCTGCGAAGGCCGACGGACCTTTGATCCCACCCAAAGAGCATAACCGGGGAACTATCGCCTTATGAACGTCAAGAAAGTGTTGCGGTTGGGATTGCCCAAGGGAAGCCTCCAGGAGGCCACCCTGGAAAAAATGGCAAAAGCCGGATTTAATATCCAGGTCAGCAGTCGGTCCTACATTCCGTACGTCGATGACGACGAACTCGAAATCCGGCTCGTCCGCGCCCAGGAAATCAGCCGCTACGTGGACCATGGCTACCTGGATTGCGGAATCACAGGCTACGATTGGATCCTTGAAAACGATTCCAAGGTCCATGAGGTTGGCGAATTCCTGTTTAGCAAGGTTACCCGCCAGCCTGCCCGATGGGTGCTCGCGGTCCCCGAAGCCTCTTCCATAAAGACCGTCAAGGATTTGGAAGGCCGACGCATCGCGACTGAGGTCGTTAACTTGACCCGCCGTTACCTGGATCGACACGGCGTCAAAGCCCAGATCGAGTTTTCATGGGGAGCCACCGAGTTTAAGGCTCATGAGCTTGTGGATGCGATTGTGGAACTGACGGAGACTGGTTCTTCATTGCGGGCCAATAAGTTGCGAATAGTTGACACCCTCTTGGTATCGACACCGAGGTTGATCGCCAATCCCGCGGCCTGGAAAGATCGCTGGAAACGGGGTAAGATTGAAACGTTGGCCATGTTGTTGAAAGGCGCGCTGGCCGCTGAAGCGAAAGTGGGAGTGAAAATGAATGTCGCGCGGAAAAACCTTCCAAAGTTGTTGCATTCTTTGCCCGCTTTGCGTAATCCAACTATTTCGCAGTTGAGCCAGCGAGGCTGGGTGGCGATTGAGACGGTGATAGACGAGCACGTGGTGCGGGAATTGATCCCGAAGTTAAAAGCGTGCGGCGCGGAAGGAATTATCGAGTATCCGCTCAACAAAGTGGTATTTTAGCAGAGAGAAAAACATATGGGTTCACTTAAGAAACGTCGGAAGGCAAAGATTAATAATCACAAGCGGCGCAAGAAAATGCGCGCCAATCGTCACAAGAAACGCACCTGGCAGAAGTAGTCATCCGGTTGAGTCCGGTTAACGCTCGTGATCTCGGACCGGTCGTCGTGAGAACGGGAAGGAAACCTGTTGTCCGATGCCCGGGCGCGATAGGTATTGAAACGTCCGTTCGTGCCGGTGTCTTTCCCGGTATCCGCTTGAATCGAAACACAATCATGTACTCATCGGCGCGGCGATCGCGATTTTTCAGCGGCCTCGCGCCATTGCCCGCCCGGGTCGGATTTGGGCGGAATCCAATTCGGTGGGGGATGAGGATTTTGTTACTGGCGTCCGTTGTTATCCTTGCGGGCTGCCAGCGCCCCGTGCGATCGGCTTCCTCGGCGATTGGGACAGCGGCACCGGCGCTGTCCGACATGGAAACCGTGCATCGGTCGGAGTCGTTGGAGGAGGAGCAGCGCATTCGGGCCCTGACCAGTTTTGCTGTGGGGATTGTGCAGGAGTTGAACCACGATAGCGAACGCGCCCTGCGGACCTACTACGAATCGGCAATGGCTGATCCGGCGAATGGCGCGCTGGTTGTCGAGATCACGCGGCGGTTGTTGCAGAATAAAGAGTATGCGCAGGCTCTGACCTTGCTGGAGCGGGCTGTTGCGGTGCCGGAGGCTAGCGGCGAGGTTTATGCCTGGTACGGTTTTGCCCTGGCTCAGGCGGATCAACCCGAGAAAGCGTTGAAAGCTTGCCGAACGGCCAGAAGAATATCACCCGGCTTGGCCCTGCCTTACCAGACGATGGCCCAGATTTTTTTCCAGGCCGCCAAGCCCAAAGAGGTCATTCGGACCTTCGAACAAGGGTGTGAGCAGTCGGAGGGAACCGCCGAATTTTTCATGGAACTGAGCGAAACAGGGGCCGCTTTGAGCGCCCAAATGGGGGATCGTGGCGCGCAGCTCAGACCTGTCCTGACAGCGGCTCTGGATCGTGCGGTGGGTTTGAAGCCCGGTTCACCGTTGGTGTTGCAGAAAATCGGGGATATCTACCGCCAACTGGGGGCCTTTGATAAGGCGGCCGGCATCTATCGCGATCTGGCCGATCGATTTGCCGGCATGCCCGCTTTTCGAGATCTGCTGCGGGAGAAACTGATCGATGTCTACGTCAAGAGCGGCAACCGGCAGGCGGCCCGCGAACTCCTGGAGTCTGTGCTGAAGGAGGCGCCCACCAACGCCCAAGTCTATCTTGCCTTGGGATCACTGGCCGTAGCCGCCAAGGAGTATCCAACCGCCGCCGATCATTTCGAGAAGGCCCTCGACCTGAATCCCGCCCTCGAGGCCGTGCACTATGAACTGGCCGGGCTTCAAATCACGTTGAACAAACCTCAGGCCGCCCTCGAATTGCTGGAGACTGCCAGAAAAAAGTTCCAGACCAATTTTGTCATGGAGCTTTATACCGCCCTTGCCTACAACCGCCTCAAACAGTACGACGAAGCCCTGAAGTATCTCACCGCCGCCGAAGGCTTGGCCAAGGCAAACGATCCCAAACGGCTAAACGAGATCTTTTATTTTCAACTCGGCGCCACCCACGAGAGACGCGGGGATTTGGAACAAGCCGAGCGTTGTTTCCACAAATGCCTGGAACTCGATCCCGAAAACGCCGAAGCCATGAATTACCTGGGTTACATGTGGGCCGACAAGGGCATCAAGCTCGAGGAGGCCCGCGGCTGGATCGAGCGCGCCCTCAAGCTCGAACCCAATAACCCGGCTTATCTCGACAGCCTGGGCTGGGTCCTGTTCCGGCAAAACAAACCCCGTGCCGCTCTCAAATACCTCCAGAAAGCCATTCAACTCCTCGAAGAACCCGACGCCACGATCCAAGACCACCTCGGTGATGTTTACCAGGCGCTCGGTCAGTTGGATAAAGCTCGGGAGTGCTGGCGGGAATCCCTCAAGATCGAACCGAATCCGGACGTCGAGAAAAAGCTAAAGTAAATCCTGCTGCAACGGGAGTGCTTGCCCCTCATGGATTTCCGTCAGGCCATGCCCTTGATTCACAGTCCTGTCCGCAAGTCCTGTGTCCAGCCTGCCTATTAACTGGACATGTTCCGAAAGCAGACAGTTCGTCCTAAGAAACGGACAAAGTCCGGCGTGGGCTCCTGGTTTTATGGCTGAAAAGCGGCTGGCATCCCGGTTGCTAACCGGCCGTGAAAAAACACGGACGTTTCCTTAGGTTATTGGTTTGGGTCGGTCTCCTGGTTGCTCAGATTCCATACAGTTCGGCGGAAGCAATCACACTGGCTGAACTGCGGCAGGATCCCGAGTTGACCCCGCAGAAATTCGCCGGCTATTTCTCGCGGTTCCGATTTCAGCGTTGCGATGCCCTGCAAACACCGGAATTATTCCTGTCCCGCCGCGCGGGCGATTGCGATGATTTCGCCACCTTGGCGGACATGGTTTTCCGAGAGAAAGGGTATCACACTCAATTGGTGGTTGTGCGCATGCCCGAGGAAATCCACGTGGTGTGCCATGTGGTCGAGGCGGGTTGTTACTTGGATTTCAACAATCGCGGATATTTCCAGAGGACGGTGAAGACAAACGGATCGCTGGAAGATATCGGGGAAAAGGTGGCCCAATCGTTTCGTTCCCGGTGGTTGACGGTGGGAGTCTACAGCCAGGCGGACGGGGCGGTTCGGATGGGTTGCATGATTTCGGCGCGCGGACATCGCGAGGCTTCTGGAGTCAAGGTCGTCGCTGGTTTCAAGTCGCAACGGCCCGCTCCGATTCCCGTGCTGGCATCGGCCGCATCTTCCGCGTCACCGGATACCTCTTCCTCCGAGGTTTCATTCAATCTGGCCGCTTCGGAGACTGGACACTGACGGAGCGGATTTGGCCCGGTTTTTCCGGCGGGCGCCATCGTCCCAGTCGCAGGGAATTGCCGATGACAATGAGGTCCGACATTCCCATGGCAGCCGCGCAAATGACGGGGCTCAGGAAGCCTAAGGCGGTCAGGGGAATTGCGGCGGCGTTGTAGAAAAAGGCCCAGAAGAGATTTTGCCGGATCGTGCGCAGAACGCGACGGGCGAGAGCCAGGGCTTCGGGCACGGCTTGGATGTCGGAATTCAAAAGGATCACGTCGGCGGACTCGCGGGCGATGTCACTGGCCTGACCCACGGCGATTCCCAGATCCGCCTGTTCAAGGGCCGGAGCATCATTGATACCATCGCCTACAAAGGCGACCCGTCGCCCTTGTTCCTGAAGGCTTCGAATCATTTCGGCCTTTTTGTCCGGGTGAACCGCCGCATGGATTTTGGTCTCGACGATTCCGACGCGCTTTCCAATGACAGCGGCCGTGACCTCCTGATCGCCGGTAAGCAGACCGACCTCCAAGCCCGACGATTTCAGCAGGGCCACCACCGAGGCGGCCTGGGGTTTTGGCGGGTCTTGAAGCGCGTAGACCGACACCAGCCTCTTCTCCGAGGCCAGTCCTACGACCGTTGCCCCTTGAGATTGCCATCCGCTTGCCCAGGATTTTGCCAGCCCGAGATCCACCCCTGCCGCCCCTAGCCAGGACAAGGATCCAAACCGCAGATGGGTTCCTGCCGGTATGCCGGCTAGAGCTTCCAGGATTCGCGCGGACAATCCCAACCCTCGATGTTCCTGCCACTCCCCGAGCGGTAGCCGATTCCGCGATAGCCGGGCGATGGCTTTGCTGATCGGATGCGAGGAAGGCTCGGCCATCGAAGACGCCAGATCCAAAAACCGCGCCGGGATCTGTTCCTCCGGGATGAAACATCGGTGTTCCACCACTTCCATGCGGCCGGCGGTCAAGGTTCCCGTTTTGTCAAAAATCAGCTCTTGGATATTCCCGCATTTCTCGAGAGCGATCCCGTCGCGGATCAGGATGCCCCGGCGTGCCGATGTTTGGGCTCCCACCATCAAGGCGGCCGGCGTTGCCAATCCCATGGCACACGGACAGGCCACGATCAGGACGCCGGCACTGACCATGATGGCCGCGGACAACGGATCGGCTGGCAGGTGCGATCGCCAGAGCCAGGGTTCCAGGGCCGAGGTTGCCTGTCTTGCTGTTTCGGGAAACCATCCCCACCACAAGCCTGCCAGCACAGCAATCAGGATGACTGCTGGCACAAACACATTGCTGACCTGATCTCCCAGTCGCTGAATCCGGGCCCGGCTGTTCTGGCAGTGTCGCACGGCCTCCACGATCCGGGCCAGCGCAGTGTCTGATCCTGTGGCCATGGTTTCCATGATCAGGCGGCCTGATTGATTGAGGGTCCCGGCATAAAGGATCGATCCTGTCTCTTTGTCCACAGGCATGGATTCGCCTGTCAGCATGGATTCATCGACCGCTGAGCCACCCTGGATCACCTTTCCATCGACTGGGATTCGATCGCCGGGTCGAAGCACCACCCGATCCCCCGGAACCAGTTGCCGGACATCGACCTCGATTTCCTGATGGTTAAGATCCAGGCGGCGGGCCTTCGGCGGGGCGAGATCCAGCAGGGAGCCGATGGCCCGGGCGGCTTTGGATGTGGCGAGCGACTCGAGCCAGTGGCCAATGCTGATCAGAGTGATGATGGCCACAGACTCCAAAAAGAACAGATGACCCGAGAAACCGCTGAACATCACCCAGGCGCTGAAGAGATAGGCGGTTGTGGAACCCAGAACAACCAGGGTGTCCATGTTCGATCCGCCGCTTTTCAGCCGGTTCCAGGCCCCCACATAGAATCGAGCTCCGCAGAGAATCTGGACCGGCGTGGCCAGGACAAAACCGAGCCATCGGAACCAGGACGCTTCCGACCAACCCGCAATCCACTCGCCCCACAGCAACGGCGCCAACGCGATGAGACCGCAATACACATTGAATCTCCAGCCGCGCAACGGAGACCAGCCGGCCGGTGGGGATGTTGACTTGTCCTCCTTCGCCGCCGCTGAAAAACCGGCCTTTTCAATCGCTCGAATGACCGCAGTCGCATCCGCCCGCGCTGGATCCCGCCAGGCAACCCGGGCTTCCCCTGGATCCAGATCGACCCCAACGCTTTGAACGCATGCAAGCTCCTGGACAGCTTCGCGCACGTGGCGGGCGCAGTTGCCGCAGGTCATCCCTCGAACCTGAAATGCGCTGATCGAAGCCGTTGGCCTCTGCTCCGAGGAGCAGCCGCAGCCTGTGGAGTGTTCTATCGATTGTTGCCCCATAACCGGACAACATGTTCGAGGATTGCCGTGCCGTCAAACTTCCAGCGACTTTGCCATTGCGGGTTTTCGCCTGAGGATTACATTAGGGCAAAACCTCCCTTCCACTTATGCATTTTGGCACCGATTACTATCCAGAGCACTGGGTTTACCCCTATGCAGGCACTCCCGAGCAACCCGAATCCCGATGGGAACACGATGCCGAACTGATGGTCGGCGCCGGCATCAACGTCGTGCGGATGGGCGAATTCGCCTGGGGATTGTTCGAACCCGAGGAAAACCGGTTTGATTTTGACTGGATGCGCCGGGCGATGGATGTCATGGGCAAGGCCGGCATCAAGATCGTGCTGGGGACGCCCACGGCCGCGCCTCCTGTCTGGATGGGGCAGAAGTATCCGGAGATCCTGCCCATCGACAAGTATGGCCGAATTTGCCGCTCCGGGACCCGCCGCGCCTGCTGTCTGAATAGCAATGTTTATTGGGAAAAGTGCGGCATCATCGTGCGGGAGATGGCCAAAGCCCTGGGCTCTCACCCCCAGTTAATTGCATGGCAAATCGACAACGGACTGGGAGGTCACCAGGTTGCCCTGACATTCAACCAGGAAACTCAGCGCGACTGGCATGCCTGGCTCCAGGCCAAATACGAAACGATCCAACGACTCAACAACCGAATGGGCACCCGTTTCTGGACCCAGACCGTAACCGATTGGAGCCAGGTGCCCATGCCCTGGCACGCGCCCACCGTCCATAATCCCGCCCTGGAGCTGGATTTCATGCGGTTTTCGAGCGATACAATTGTCGCCTTCGTTCGAATGCAGGTTGATCTCCTCCATGAACTCACCCCGCAATGTCCCACCACCAGCAACCTGCGCGCCCTAAGCAGGCCGTTCGATCATTTCGATGTCGCCGAAGTTCTGGACTTCGTCGGGGTCGATAGCAATGCCACCATTAGGAGCAAGTCGTCCGAAATCGCCTGCGGCATCGATATGATGCGTTCCCTGAAAAAGCAAGAGATGCGAACCCCGGACGGCGACACGGGCTTCTGGGTCGTGGAACAAAAGGCCGGAAACGTCGACTGGCAGGAGGTGAATTCCTCGGTTCGGCCCGGGGTCGTCCGGCTGTTTACCTACCAGTTGATCTCTCGGGGGGCTTGCGGTGTCCTCTATTTTCTCTGGCGACAACCCCGGATCGGGTCCGAACAGTTCTATGGCGGCGTGCTTACCCACGATGGCCGGGGAGATAACCGGACCTACCGCGAGATCAAGCAGATCGGCGAGGAACTTAAACTGCTGAGTCCGGTTTTAAAAGGCACAAGGGTTGTGCCGGAGGCCGCCATCCTCTACACCCACGACAACGAATGGGCCTGCCAGCATCCCAAACAGCCCAACCGATTCTTCAATCTCCGCGATCATATCCAACTGTTCTACAACGCGTTTCATGACCGGAATATTCCCGTCGACTTCGCCCGCCCAACCGAAGACCTCTCGCAATACAAACTGGTCATCGCGCCTTCCCTCCATTTGCTGGCCGGAGGCGAGGCCGATCTGTTGAAGCTCTATGTTCAAAACGGCGGCACCCTCGTCGGGACTTTTAATACCGGTCTGGTTGATGAATATTCGATCTCGCCCGACACCGGGTATCCGCATGATCTGACCGATGTTTTCGGCATGGAAGTCCTCGAGTTCGATCCGCTTCCGCCGGGCGAAGAGAATCACCTGACCTTCAAGGGGATCTTCGCGACCAGTCATCTTCATCCAGCACGACTTTGGTGCGATATCATCGAGCCGAAGGATTGCCAGGTTCTGGCGGTTTACGCCAAGGACTTCTACGCCGGTCGGCCGGCGATCACCCTCAATACCTTCGGCCTGGGCAAGGCGATCTACGTCGGCACCCAAAGCCATCAGGCCTTCTACTACGACCTCATTGCCTGGCTGCGGCAGACCTGCAACCTTTTCCCCTTGCTCAAAGTCCCCGACACCGTTGAAGTCAGCATGCGCCAGAAGGATAACAACAAGATCTACTTTCTCCTCAACCATCAGGGCGCCCCGGTTCGCGTCCAGTTTTTCAAGCCCATGCATGATTTTTTGACGGGCGAAGTCTTTTCCGGTAATTATGACCTGCCCCCGCACGGGGTGCTGGTCCTGGATGAACAAGTGGCGAAAGTTTGAACCGAAAAAGGGAGCTCCTCCGCCCAACGCGCGGCAACGCGTGCTGGCCGAGTGGCGCGGGATGGATTTGTATCCCTTGGAAAAGGCCCTCAAGCCTGCTGCCAGGTCAAGTGCGGTTGTCATGCCCCAGGTGCTCGCCCGCCTTAATCTCGATTTGCGCCGCAGTGAAACCGAAATCCTCAAAGCCTGGAATCACCTCCTCGATCCCAACATCACCGCCCACGCCCGTCCGACCGGCTGGCGTCGCGGAACTCTCTTCGTAACGGTCGACAACAGCGTCTGGCTGCACGAGATCGTGCGCTATCGGCAACGGGAAATCCTCAATCGCCTCCAGAACTGTTTTGGACGCGATCTCATCGACCGAATCTCTTTTCGCGTCGGCTGAGGGGATAGTTCCCAATCCATCGCAGTCCAATCGACCGGGCTCATTCCCGCCACGAGACGCGCCGAAGGCCGGGGATGGCATCAAAGTGGGCGTCTTGACTCAGGATGGATAAACCGTGTTGGCGGGCCAGTGCGCCGATCCAGACAGTCAATTGGCTGCAGCCACGCGGCCCTGCGGCTGATAATAAGGAGGTCATCCTCACGCCCATACGATTGTCGGTTCGCCGAACGGACCCCTGGTCTAATGAACTCAATCAACCTCCGTCTGATCGGGCTGCGGCGAATCCTGATCCCAAACCTAATCGCCATCCAAGTCCCAGGGTGGACTTTCTTGACTATTTCCGGCGGCCAATCCAAAGGAGCACTCCAGCCCCGAGGACGGCCAGTGTAGTGGTAGAGGGTTCGGGAACCCAGAGTACAAAGTCGCTAGGCATCGCCAATGGAGTTGGAGATGGAGGGGTGGGCGCCCCAGGATTGGAACCGGCTTTTTGGCTAATCAGTGCCTCAGAACGGAGTCTGGGAGAATCCATTGAGTACGGACTCGTCGTTCCATGCCAGCCGCGCAACACAAAAATGACGTCCGCGTTATCAACAGCGCCAGGAACCTCAAAGAATCCATGATCAAAGAATCCTGGTTCTACAAGGCCAAAAGCAGCCCCAATGGGCGCGCCGGTTGCCGTGCAGAATTGCAGCCATGTGTCCTCCACGGGGGCAATGATCCCAGGGTAGGTATACACGGGATTGTTCGCGTCATAGTTGTTTGCCAAGATTGCGGCGCCGCCAAAGCAATCCCATCCCGTGATGCCAAGTAGGATCATTTTCAATAATGCATGTTTCATAGAATTCCGAAATTCACTCCGTCCAATTTGCGCCGCTGAATGGGACGACCTTGAATGAGCGAAAAGAAGTCAATCAATCCTCCCGGCTAGGTTCCAGGTCGTTGGCTTCCAGAAGGCTCAGGCCCAGTTCTCCCCGCAGGTTGGGACGCCATCGGACGCAGCCCCTTTGATTGAAGTAAGCATGCTCGATCTCACGGATTCCGATGGTCTGGCAGAACTCCTGGAAATCGAGGATCGAGAAAAAGTGGAGGTTGGGGGTGCGATACCACGGGGAAGGGAGCGAACGGGTGACCGGGGAGTGGCCGGTAAAGAGCAGTTGGAGACGAATTCGCCAATGGGCGAAGTTGCTGTAGGAAATGACCACCCGTTGTCCAACCCGGAAGGCTTCCCGAAGGATTTGCTCCGGATCGCCGAGTTCCTGGAAGGTCCCGAGCAAGAGCACGTAATCGAAGGCATTGAGGCCGTATTGGTCAAGCCCCTCGAGGATGTCTCCTTGATGGACAACCAGTCCCCGTTCGATGCATCGGGCGGCCAGATCGCCATTCTTTTCGACTCCTTCGCCTCTGACCTGGCGCGTTTCGATGAGCCGTTTCAAAAAAGCGCCATCCCCGGTGCCCAGGTCCAGGACGCGGGACTTCTCGGGGATCCATTTGATGACTTGATCGTAGAGCAGGCGATACATGGAGGAATAAGACGTTAGGCAGGGGCTTACGCGCCCAGACTTCGATACTCGCTGTTCAGAAAGTGGCTCACTGCCCGGGAGAAATCCGGGTTGCGGATGAGAAAGGAATCATGGCCGTAGGGAGTCTCGAGGTTCAGGTAGGTCACGGCGACATTGGAGCGTTTGAGAGTTTTGACCAGTTCCCGCGACTGGCTGGGGGGGTAGAGCCAGTCGGACTCGAACGAAATGATCAGAAACCTGGCCTGGACGTGGCGCACGGCGTCGCGTCCATGGCGGCCTTCCAGCAGATCAAATCGATCGAGGGCCTTGGTGATGTAGAGATAAGAATTTGGATCGAATCTTTTGACAAAACTTTCCCCCTGATATTTGAGATAACTTTCCACAGAAAAGAAATCCGGGAAAAGATCTTCCGGACGGGGAGGGCGCTGGAGTTTGCGTCCGAATTTCTGATGCATCGAGTATTCGCTCAGGTAAGTGACATGCCCGACCATCCGGGCGACGGCAAGGCCGTGTTCAGGCCGATGGTGATCGTCGTAGTGTCCTCCGCGCCAGTTGGGATCGGTCATGATGGCTTGCCGGCCGACTTCGTTGAAGGCGATCTGCATGGGGGAGTGGGCCATGCACGTGGCGATGGGGATGCAGGCGTGCAGGCGGTCGGGATAATCCAGGGCCCAGACCAGGGCTTGCATGCCCCCCATCGAGCCTCCGACAGCCGCGAAAAGCTTCGGGATGCCCAGGAAATCGACAAGGCGGACCTGGGCCGCAACCATATCCCGGATGGTGACGGGGGGAAAATCGGTGGCGTAAGGCCGGCCGGTGATGGGATTGATCGAGGTCGGACCGGTGGATCCGTTGCAGCCGCCCAGAATGTTGGAGCAGATGACGAAGAACTTGTCGGTATCGATGCTCTTGCCGGGGCCGACATGAAAATCCCACCAGCCGGGGCGGCGGTTCTGGGGATCGAGTCCGGCCACATGCGCGTTGCCCGAAAGGGCGTGACAGATCAGGATGGCGTTGTCTTTACGGGGAGAGAGGACGCCGAGCGTTTGGTAGCAGACCTCGAGCTCTTTCAGGTCGTAACCGGATTGCGTGCGAATGCCGGCGAGCTTGACCCCATGGGTCTGAGTGATTCCGAGGTCCGAGTGATAATCCTTTAGCACCTGATCCTGGAGGTCGCCCTCCAGCATGTTTTTGTTGAGTTCGCTTGGATTTTGCATCGCACTGGGACCTGTCTTTGCCGCTGGTTTCGGAGCATGGACTGGTGGGGATTGTCAGGCGGCGACTTCCCCAATTTGCCGGCGGATGGCGTCGCAAATGAGCTGGTTCCATTTTTTTAGGACGGGCATCTCGCGGCCCTCGAGGAGAAGGCGGGCTTTGGGCTCGGTCCCCGAGTAACGCAGCAACACGCGTCCGCCCGAGGGTTTGATTTCGGCCTCGGCCTGGGACACCAGGGCCAGGATGCCATCCAGCTGATCCCATGGCCGTTTTTCCCGGATCCGCACGTTCGTGACGAGTTGGGGAAATCGCGTCCAGCAAGAGGCGAGCTGGCTCAGGCTGGTCTGGCGGACTTTCATGATCCGCAGGATCTGCAAGGCGGATACCAGGCCATCGCCAGTGGTGCTGAAATCGCGGAAAATCATGTGGCCGCTCTGCTCGCCGCCGAGGGTGTAATCATGCTGCAACATTTCGTCGATGACGCACTTGTCGCCGACTGCGGTGCGAACGATCCGTCCCCCCGCCGCCGTAATGGCCGCATCCAGACCGGCGTTGCTCATGACGGTTGCGACGACCGTTTTGTGCCGGAGCGCGCCTTCGGCCAGCATCTCGAGCCCCGCGATGGCGAGGATATCGTCGCCATCAACGAGGTTTCCGTTTTGATCGCAGAGTAGAACCCGGTCGGCGTCTCCGTCGTGGGCGATTCCCGCATCGGCCCGATACTGTCGGACCATCCGGCAGAGGACCTCGGGATGCATCGAACCGCAATCGCGGTTGATGTTGAGTCCATCCGGTTCGTTGTTAAAGACGAGCACTTCGGCGCCCAGTTCCCTCAGAACGCAGGGCGTTGACTTGTAGGCGGCGCCGTGGCCGCAATCGACCACAATCCGCATGCCTTCGAGGGTCAGTCCCCGCGGGAACGACGCCTTGGCGTGCTCAATATACCGCCCGAGGGCGTCATCAATGCGCACGGCCTTGCCAATGGCCTCCGCCGTCGGACGGATTTTCTCAATTTCACCGGTAAAAACCAGTTCCTCGATCTGATCCTCAATCGCCTCGTCCAGTTTGTAGCCATCGTCCCGGAAGAATTTGATGCCATTGTCGTCGTACGGATTGTGCGAGGCCGTGATGACGAGTCCGGCATCCGCCCGAAGACTGCGCGTCACATACGCCACTCCCGGTGTGGGCAGCGGTCCAATAAAGAGGACATCCACTCCGATCGAGAGGATTCCGGAGGAAATGGCGTTCTCGAGCATGTATCCCGAGAGGCGAGTGTCCTTGCCGATCACGATCTTGTGACGGCCGTGGCCGCGCGATTCCGGGTGGGCATTTTTGAAAACGTGTCCGGCGGCCCGCCCGAGTTTCAGCGCGGTTTCGGCGTCGACAGGCTTGAGGTTGGCCTTGCCGCGGACGCCGTCAGTTCCAAAGATCTTATGGGGAGCATTCATAGACAATCATCGGGTGAATTTGCCGGAGGGTTTCTCGGGGGCGGGAGACGGAGTCAGACGAATCGTGACCCGCGAGGGAACAATGCGCACGACCTCGACACTGCTCGGAACCACCACCTCCACGCGCTTGCTGACTAGATCGGCGTTTTCCTCCGAGGTCAGGTTGATGAACACCTCGAGATTGGTTTCGTGCAGTTTCTTTACGGCGAAGGAAGGTCCGCGAAGGGCGACAGTCACTGTCGAGGGAGTGACCTCATAGGACCGGTTGTCGTTCGGGAGGCGAAGCACCCGGACCGGCAAAGAAGCATACTCGTGGACGCTCATGAACTCCATGTCGGGAATGACCCGTTGATGAATGACCAGCCAGGTGATAATCGCCAAGGCAAGGGCGCACAGTTTCCAAGGGTAATTGTGAACAATCAGCTTCCGCCACATGATCAGCCTCGCTCGGAAGGTTTCAGGGGCGAAGTCGATTTCGCCGGCAGCAGCCGTCCCAAAGACCAAATCCAATCCAGAATCCCCTGGGGTTTGCCTCCATGAATGCAGGTGGAGCAGAGAAATGCCCGAAGCTGTTCCTCAGTCACGCCCCGCGTGAGATGGCCTTGATAAGCATAGGAGACCGCCCCGGTTTCCTCGGAGACCACCACCACGACCGCATCGGTTTCCTCGCTTAATCCGATGGCGGCCCGATGGCGTGTGCCCAGCGAGGTCGGGAGATCCTGCCGGCGGGTCAGAGGAAAAATGCAGGCGGCGAATGCAATGCGATCCTGACGGATGATCACACCGCCATCATGAATGGCGTTGTTGGGAAAGAAGATGGCCTCCATCATCTCCGGGGTGGACTGGCAGTCCACGACGATGCCGGATTCGACCGCCTGCTGGAGGTTCAGCGACTGCTCGATCGCGATCAGGGCGCCAATCCGCATCTCCGAAAGACGCGCGGCCGCCTGGATGATCGTTTCAATATTGGCCCGTTGCTGATGCATCGTCGCAAACATGGGTTGTTTGCCCAGCTCAGCCAGGATACGGCGTAACTCCGGCTGGAAGATAATCAGAACCGCCACGATAAAAATGGCCGAGAAATTTTGTAGCAACCAAGTTAATACCCTCAGGTTCAGAAAGATGCTGATTGATACCAGAACCAACAGCAGCATCAGAAATCCTGTGACGACCGCCGCCCCCCGAGTTCCCCGTAGAAAGATGAAGGCGTAGTAGAAACCGATCGCGAGAATCAAAACCTCGACCACCGGACGCCAGCCTTCGCTCAGAATATTCCCAATCATGTTTTTTGCCGCGCCAGGATGGCTTCCATCATGCGCACGGCCTGGCTTGTTTCCGCCACGTCATGCGTGCGGATCAGATGAATGCCCGCCATCACCGACCACAGGGTGGCTCCCAGGCAACCGGCCAGACGATGATCCGGGTCCACACCCAATAACCCGCTGATGAAAGATTTCCGCGATACTCCCAACAGCAGGGGACGCTGGTATCTATTAAAACGCTTTAATCCAGCCAGCAACTCCAAATTATGTTCCAGGTTCTTGCCAAACCCAATTCCGACGTCCAGCACCACCTGTTCGGATCGCACGCCGCACCCTTCGCACCAGTCCATCTGCCGCTCAAAGAACCGGTCTACTTCGTCGACGATATCGGTGTAATGAGGGTTGATCTGCATGGTCTGAGGCGTTCCTTGCATGTGCATCGCAACGTACCCAGCGCCGCTTTCCGACACCAATCGGCCCATCGCCGGATCCATCCGATTGGCGGCGATATTGTTGATGATGCTCGCGCCCGCAGCCAGCGCCGGCTCGGCCACCTCGGTTTTCTGTGTGTCAATCGATAGGGGAACGGCGATCCTTTCGGTCAGCTGCCGGATCACAGGCAGGACGCGGCGCTTTTCTTCGTCCGCCGGGACCGGCGTGGCAAAAGGACGGGACGATTCGCCTCCAATGTCAATCAGGTCGGCCCCCTGTTCGACCAACTCGCAGCCGTGCCGGACGGCCGCTTCGAGGTCGAGATACCGTCCGCCGTCGGAAAAGGAATCGGGCGTGACATTCAGAATCCCCATCAGGAGGACCGGGCGCGGAAAATTAAATTGATGTGTGCCAGCCAGCCATCGCATGCAGATTGTATTTCCGGTTTTGAACCCTTCAGCTCCCGGCTTCCCGCTGAACTCCGCCGGAGGGCGTGTCTTTATCGTCTTCGGCCTTTCAATCAAAGACTATTTCTTAGCCCCCGCCTTCTTGTCAATGCCAGCGTCACGACCCTGAACCGCAAATCAAAGGTTTAAACCGCTAATGGACGCCAATCAACGCGAATTAAAAAAGGCAAATTCAAAGGAGGCTGGAGTATTGGGAAAATCGATGGACTGTCCGTGATTCAACCGATCGGATGCCTCCGCTTTCATTCGCGTCTATTGGTGTTAGTTCGCGGTTGGTTTTTTGGGGAGCCTCTTATCTGCGGTTTTATGCGGCAGCTTGCGCGCGTCTTAGAGCCTGTTGGCCTTGGTGCTTGCATTTTTTGGCTTTTTTCTCGGAAGGGATTTTGCTTATTAGAAGCATGGTTGAGCTGCCGGAACATCTGGCTGGCCTCTTGTCGTCCCTGCGGAAGGCTCGATGGATCGCCATGGATACCGAGGCCGATAGCATTCATTGCTATCCGGAAAAGCTCTGTCTGATCCAACTCAGCTACCCGGGCGGTGATGCCTTGGTGGATCCTTTGGCGGACCTGGAATTGGATGCCCTCCTCCGAGTCCTGGCCCGCCGCCAGTTGATCCTCCACGGGGCGGATTATGATCTGCGACTCCTCCGCCGCACCTTCGGTTTTATCCCCGGGCAGGTCTTCGATACCATGCTGGCGGCCCGTTTTCTCGGCCTCAGGGAGTTCGGCCTGACCGATCTTGTCGCCCGGTTCCTGGGAGTTCGACTGGTGAAAGGCCCGCAGAAAGCCAACTGGGCCCGGCGTCCCCTAACCCCGGCCATGCTCGAATACGCCCTCAACGACGCCCGATACCTCCATCCGCTGGCCGAACTGCTCCGCGAAAAACTGACCGCCTTGGGTCGCCTCGAATGGCACCGCGAGGCGTGCGACCGGTTGATCCGTGAATGCGCCCAACCCCGATTCCGCGATCCAGACCTGGTTTGGCGCCTCCCTGGCAGCGACCGGCTTACCCCCGCCGCCCTCGCCATCCTGCGAGCCCTTTGGCAATGGCGCGAAGAAGAAGCTGTCCTCAGAAACAAACCCCCGTTCTTCGTTCTGAGCCACGATGTCCTCGTGGCGTTGGCTTCCCGAGCCGCCGAAGGCGCCCCCTTGCCTCCCTGCCTGCCCCGAGGCTGGCCGGATCATCGCCGGGAGGCGCTGCTTAAGGTCGTCACGAATGCCCAAGCCCAAACCCCCTCTCACTACCCCCGCACCCTCCAGTGCCGGCCCCGGCGATTCACCGATGCCGAAAACCAACGTCTCAACGAACTGAAACGCCGCCGCGACCAGGCCGCCCACCAACTCGGGCTGGAACCTTCCTTCATCGCCAGCCGATCGCTTCTGGTGGCGTTGGTCCGCGATCAGAACCACGACGCCCTGATGCATTGGCAAAAGGCGCTTCTTTTGCACGACGCCGTCAATACTGCCACATGCCGCGCCAATTAGATGCCGTGTACAAAGCTTGATTCCCTCCCGAAATCCGGTAGGGTCTGTGTTCACATATAACCACAAACACATATGTGCATATGGAATCTTGTTCGGCCTGGATTGTGTTCCGATACGCCCGGTTTGCCCCGCGCTTTCCGCAATGCGCGCAACCTCGATGGCCTCTGGACGCGCCCGGATTTCTCTTCCGCCTCCGCTGAATCCTCAGCCGATTCGGATGCCCGCCGCTCAAGGGCGCGCGGACGTTCTGGCTTTACGCTGATCGAGCTTTTGGTGGTCATCGCCATCATTGCCGTGCTGGCGGGCCTGTTATTACCGGCATTATCCCGGGCCAAGAATTCCGCCCGGCGGTTGCAGTGCCTGAACAACCTCAAACAAATGGTGACCGGATCGATGCTTTACGCCGACGATGCGGCCAGCGGGAGTTACACGGGCGACACGTTAGGCCGGCCGGGGGAGCGGTCGGCTTGGGACGACGACATCAACTATCTGTATCCTTCCTACATCAGCAATTGGCGCCTGTTCATCTGTCCCAGCACCCGGAATGTCATTGATCCCGCCAAGGTGGTCACCCACCAGGAGGACCGGCGATTGGAGAATCTGATTTATTGCGCGGCCAACACGGATGGGAAGCGGGGGATGAGTTACGAGACGCTTGGGGTGATGAATTTCGAGGTTCGGAAGACGCAAAACAGCCTGGCGGGCTACGTGCGAAAGACGGCGCCCCTGGATGTTGTCGCAGGCCCTTCCCAGGTCTGGCTCCACATGGATCAGGATGCCGGACTCAAGGAACATTTTCCCGATGATCGGGACAACCACGGGGCGGCCGGAGGCAATGTGGGATTTTGTGACGGACACGCAAGTTGGATTCCCCGTGGGGCTTACAGGGATTCGTACGCTCTCTCACAGGATGAGGGATGCGACAACGAATGCCGGATTGAGTAGGCCTTTGCCCAGGTGCGCCATGAAGGGGAAGTATCAGAGTGATTTAGGAGCGATCCGGCTCAGCTTGGGGCAGGACAGGGGGGCGCGTGAAATTCACGCAAAATGCGTGAGATTTTTGTCTGGAACAGCCTGAATGGCGGCCTTTTGATGTATGAGCAGGAGGATCCATAATGGCACGGCGGCTGCTAAGTACTTTCCAGGTGAAAATCATTTGACACCAAAAGTGCATGATTTAAAGTTTGCGAATCATTAACCCAAACAAAACCATATGAACAAACGTCGAATCTACAAGATCGGAGCATTCACGCTCATTGAGCTGCTGGTGGTGATTGCGATCATCGCCATTCTGGCTGGCATGTTGTTGCCGGCGCTGGCCAAAGCCAAAGCCAAAGCCCAACGTATTGCCTGCGTTAACAATCTGAAGCAGGTCGGACTTTCCTTCCGGTTGTTCGCCACGGATAACCAGGACACATTCCCGATGTCAGTCTCCACCAACCAGGGCGGCGCATCCGAAGCGTGGTCCGTCACCGTGGGACAAGCCATTCCGCTGCTTTACTGGAACTTCACCTGTCTGTCGAACGAACTCGGAACTCCCAAGGTTGTGACCTGCCCGAGCGACAGCGGACGCACGCTCGCCACCAACTTCCAGCAGATTGTCCTTCAGGCTACCGCCCGCAACAAGGCCATCAGCTATTTCGTGGGCAAGGATGCCGAGGAAACCCAGCCGCAGATGGTCCTGACGGGTGACCGCAATATCACTAACAACGCCGTGGGTGGGACCCCTGTGACGACGACCATCTTGTCGACCAAGAGCATCCTGGCTCGCCTGGGCACCAATCATCTGGCGGGCGCGACCCAGACGGGCGCTGGTTACTCGGCCACGATTCACCAGACCGCCGGCAACGTCTGCTTGGGTGACGGCAGCGTGCAGCAGACTACCACTCCGCGCTTGCGCGAGCAGCTTCGCAACAGCAACGATCCTCTGGGCCAAAACAACGTTGGTATTCCGGGAGACACCCAGAACTAAGTCTTGCGGCAAACCTTTGGTTTAGCTGAATCAGGCACCCCGTTTGGGGTGCCTTTTTTTATGACAACGGAAAAGAGCGTGAAAATTGCGGATTGCGGATTGGGGTTTGCGGATTGCGGATTGGAGAATGGATTACTGTTGTCGGAGCGTCATATCGATGATGTCCTGCAACGGGGTGGAGGGTTTGAATCCGGTGGTTTGAATGAGTTTGGCGAGGTTAGGTTTGCGGCGCAGCATATCTTCAAATCCCGGGGCGTAAGCGACTTGGTAAGGAAGGAATTCGATGGTCGAGAGTGAATTCAGCCGTTCGATGACCAATCGGGCGAGGTCAAGGATGCTGATTTCATGGTCACTTCCGACGTTGAAGACCTGGCCGCAGGCGGCCGGGCAGGCTTGGAGACGCATCAGGGCCTCGACGGCATCGTGAACGAGGCAGAAGCATCGTGTCTGGCGGCCGTTGCCGAAGACCTGGATGGGGGCATTTTTTTTGGCCGCCCCAATAAACCGGGGAAGCACCATGCCGTATTGGCCGGTTTGGCGAGGACCGACAATGTTGAAGAGACGGACCAGGACGACCGGCAACGCGCGTTCGCGGGCAAAGGCCAGGGCCAGGAATTCGTCCATCAGTTTCGAGCATGCATAGCTCCAGCGTCCCAGGTGAGGGGGGCCGATTAAGAGATCATCGTTTTCCGAGAACAGATTCTTGGTGCTTTTGCCGTAGACCTCGGAACTGGAGGTGATTAAGGTTCTCACGCCGTACCGGCCTGCCGCCTCGAGGATCGCCTCGGTTTCTTCAAGATTGGTGCGGATGGTGCGGATGGGAGATTTCACAACCAACTCGACACCAACAGCGGCAGCCAGGTGATAGATGCACTCGGCTCTTTTGACGAGATCCTCCAAGCCTGGACAAGTCGAAACGGCATGGGGCAGGATCTTCAGGTTGGGGTGGTTGCGGCATCGGTTGAGATTCTCGAGAGTTCCGGTGGAAAGGTTATCGATGACGACCACCTGTTTACTTTGATCCAACAATCGTTCGACCAGGTGGGATCCAATGAAGCCGGCGCCGCCGGTGACGATAGTGTGCGATGGATTCATCGAGGAGAACTCATGACGTTGGGAGAGGTCGCTGGCGTTTCAGGCGCCGGCTGGGGCGGCAGTGCCGGGGTCATGGCTGAGGTTTTGTCCGGGAGACGTGAGGATTGTGCGATGGCGGGTTTTGCCGGCCATAATGCGTTGGCGACGCCGCGGGCCAGTAATTCGCGATAATTGGGATCGGCGATACGTCTGGCTTCGGTGGGATTCGAGAGGAAACCGCCCTCCAACAGGATGGCGGGTCGTTGTTGGGGACGCAGCACCGAGAGAAATCGCGCGCGTTTGACCGTCCGGTCCCGGGCGCCTGTGGTGTTGAGGAGGGAACGATGCAACAGGACGGCATAGTGGAGATTGGCGGGATCAAAGGCATTGTTGGGATAAGACTGGGTGAGATCATCCTCGAAATCGCGAGTCAGGCTCGAGGGCATGCCTTTGGGGGTCAGACAGTAGGTTTCGATCCCGGCCGGTTCATAGGTGGGATAGACCGAGTTGAAGTGCAGACTGATGAACAGATCGGCGTTGAGCTGATGGGCGATCTCGGCGCGTTGAGGCAGACTCAGATCGATATCATTGGTGCGCGTGAGATGCACCTGCAGGCCTTGAGCGGCCAGGCGTCGCTGAATTCGCCGCGCCCAATCCAGCGTAAAATCTTTCTCTGGACGCCCGCTCAACACACTGAAGCAACCCGGATCTTTCCCGCCATGCCCCGGATCGATGACGATCACCGGTTGCTCCGGGAGCACGGGTGAGAGTTCGGCGACCAGGGGCAGCAGGCTTTTGTGAAGGTCAACGGTGTGTACGCACAGTTGACCCCGCTGGACGCAGGGGGAATAGCCCAGGTTGATGCCAACGCCATTCCAGGCGGCCAGCCGGTTGCCCGGGCTGAGAATCAAACGAGTCCGGGGCGTGGTCAACTCGACAGAGGTCCCGTTGCCGTTGGACACGCGCTTGAGATCTTTCAATCCGTTGGTCAGACACCAGTCCTCCCAGGGAACCCACATGGGCAGCAGCCATTCGTTGGTGGGGGCCAGCGTGATCCGATTGGTTTCCGCAGGGGGCTCGGGAACGACCGGGCATTGCGCGATTGCCGGGGCGGCGACAGGGGTGGGAGGCGGCAAGGATGGCAAAGGTTCCTCTATTCGCGCGGTCCTGCAACCCGCTAGCACCAACCCGAGGGCGAGCCAGCCCCCTTGGAACCCGAGTCGCCAGAAATCCAGATCGAGAAGCAGCCCGCGGCGTTTTTGCGCGCGCGACATTTTCTGCGACCGGTTTAGCACGCGGACATTGTGGGAATTTCAGCTGAAGACTCAAGCTGTTTGTTGCGTCCAGCGATTCTGCCCATGAACTTGGGAGGGACGGGCGCCACGTGTCCAAAAAATTGGATTCCAGGGCCTCCTATAACTCGGGTGTCACAGACTCCAAGAATCCTCGATCAGCGAAGTTCAACCGAGAGGTTCAAACGGTCGAGGGTGGATCCCTCGGACAAGGCGAGATTGGCCAGGGCAATGTTGTAGTCGGCCAGGGCTCGGATCTCGTTGTAAGCGGTGCTGACGAGATCGCGCTGGACCCGCAGCACCTCGAAGCTGGTGCTTTTGCCGTCTTCGAGTTTCTTTTGTTCAACTTCCAGGGCGGCTTCGGAAAACCGTCGGGCTTCCTGGGTGGCTTTGACACGTTCCAAAGCGGTTCGAACCTGGCCGACCGCATTGTCGACCTCCAACAAGATGCTTTGTTCGAGTTTTTTTAGGCCGAGGAGCAATTGTTTGCGGGTGCCGAGGGAGGCGCGCAGATGATTGCGGGCGGCGCTATTGCCGAGGGGGATGGTGAACTGGGCGCCGACCGAGTAAAAGGGATTATCGGCGCCGGCCCATTGGCTGGCGACATCGCCGTAATCGCGCGCATCGCCTCCGCCGGCCCAACCGTAGCTGCCCACGAGATCGAACTGGGGAAAGAGCTGGTTCTTCTGATATCGGATGGTGATGTCCTGTTTCTCGAGGTTGATTTTGGATTCGAGGAGGTCGGGGCGTTGGGTCATGGCCTTCATCCAGCTATCGGACAATTGAAGCGCTATCGGCGCTGTGTTCAGTCCGGAGGCCGGGCGGATGATCCCCTGCGTCCAGCCCGCGTAATCGTCGGTCAACAAGCCTTTCAGAAGATTCTGCTGGTCCTCGAGGCGTCGCTGGTTGGCCAGCAGATCGGCTCGGCGCGTGGCGACCTCCGATTCGGCCTCTTTTTCGCCCATGGGCGCCATCGAGCCCACCTCAACGCGTTTGCGGTTCATCGCCAGAAGGCGATCGGCCAGTTCCAGGGCCTTTTCCGATACCCGCACATTATCGAGAGCGGAAATCAGATTGTAGTAGGTGATTTCCACCTGGTGGGCCGTGCGCATGATCTGCTGGCGAAGGGCCAGCTCGGAGCTCTTCAGGCTGGCGCGGTTCAGTCGGATGTTCAGGCGCGCCTCGTCGATCCAGGCATTGCGCAGCAGCGGCTGACGGAGTTCAAAGAAACCGGCCTGTCCCGTCGAGAACTCAAAAGGCATCAATTGGATCAGGCCACTCGAACCGCCGGGCGCAAGACCGGATCGATTAAACATGTTGGCGCCCACCGAGTAACTCAGACCCCAGGGCAGGAGCCCGCCCAGGTTCGCGCGCCAGGAGTCCGTATCGGATTCGGATCCCGGGATGGGACGATTGACGTCATCGACCCCCCCCGGTTCCTGCGAGCCGTCGCGCTGCACTCCGGCGCTGAATGTCGGTTCGTATCGGGCATAGGCGATTTTGAGGTGATAACGGGCAATCGTCGGCGATTCCTTCTGGATTTGAATATCGAGGTTCCGTTGAAGAGCCATCCCGAGGCAATCCGCCAGGCTCAGCTGCACCGTCGGCTCTTCGCTGGCCTTCATAGGCCCGCCGAGGATCAACCACAGGAAAAGCCATCCGGACCAATGGAGGTTAAGCGATCGATGGGGGTTCATGGTTCCACAGGGGCAAGGACAATCCGAAAGCCGAGATCGCTGCTACGGGTGGACTCGCTGTAGCTGTCGCGGTTGGCAGACCGGCAGGCCTTGGCATCGTAAAGCCATGAGCCGCCCCGGGCAATCCGGAGGATCCCCTCCGCGGGGGCCTGGTAGTCCACGACCGTGTTTCCCGGCAACTCACTGGTTGAACCGTCCAGACACCATTCGAGCACGTTTCCTTGCGTATCATAAAGCCCCCAGGGATTGGGCTTTCGCGTGCCCACCGGGTGAGTCGAGGAATTGCTGTTGCCGTTGAACCAGGCGTATTCCTCGAGTTGACGGAGTTCCGGATCATTGCCGTGACTGAAGCGAGTCGAAGTGCCGGCCCGGCAGGCATATTCCCATTCGGCTTCCGTGGGCAGGCGATAGGCATGGTGTTCGGGCAACCGGCCTTCGGCTTGATGCTGTTGCGTGAGCCGCGCGCAATATTCCCGCGCATCTCGGTGACGGACCTTTTCAACCGGTCGCTGGGGGTCGCCCACGAACAAGCTGGGATTCGTGTTCATGATGGCCTGATATTCCGCCTGGGTGACCTCGCGAACGCCCATCCAGAATCCGCGCGTCAGGGTGACTTGGGTGAGAGGGCCTTCGTCCAGATCCCGGTCGGCTTCCTCGACGGGGCTCCCCATCGTGAAGGTGCCGGCCCGAATCCAGACCATTCCCGGAAAATGACTAGGGGCCAGGTCATTAGTCGCAAATCGGTGACCGCCAACAACCGGGGCATTCGTCAGTAGCTGGCGGCTGATGCGAGCGATTCGAGTGGGATGCAGGCTCAGCGTGAGGCCGATGTCCAGAGCGATCTCGAGGTTTCGATCCGGCCAAGTGCCTTGCCTGGATTCGCCCTCGAGCAAGCGGACTTCGATTCGGCGCGATGGACCTTCTGAAAAAGAGATCGACTCGATCTCTGAAATTTGGATGGTCTGAGTCTCCTGTGGTCCAGGTAATTGGACGCTATCTCCCGGCAGTATTCCCGAACAGAGATCGCCATTTCTGAGATGGATCCAGCAGCTTTTGGGGGAGTTGGTCCCGTTGGAACTTAGTCTGTTGAGGGTTATTCGACGGATCTGTTCCCGTGGCAAGACCAGGTTTGTTTGGGCGGCAGATCGAAACTCGAAGGTGCGATCGGTGAGGAATCCCGAGAAACGATTGCTGTTAGCGGTGAGGATGCTGTCGAGAAGATGCGGGCCTTGGGAGAGTTGGACATGGCGTATGGCGCCTGCGGGCAAGCCCAAAAGCCCGTAGGGGGTTTGGAGATGCAGGATTTCCGTTTCAAGTTGTCCGAATTGGGATTCGCCTTGATGAAACCAGAGCTCGTCGGGCTCCGGGCTTGATGATGGCAAGGAAATGGGGAGTGTTGCGGACTGGACTTGGCTCCAGCACAAGCCGATTGCGCCGAAAACGAGAATGAGCATCATGACAAAGCGGATCGACGCAGGCGGCAGCCGAGGAGAGGCGTCGAGAGCACAGGCTCGATTCGCCTCTTTCGAGTGACCCATCGGAGACTGTCGATCATTTCGCGGATGCGAATTCATAGCCGGCTACTTGGAGGGATCCCGAAACACAAAAAGGGCAAGGGCGAGCCCGGCGAAGGCGAGGCTAAAGCCGGCGAGCCATGCGAGGAGGGCGAGTTCATGCGCGGGTTGGGCTACTCCGGCGAGGACCTTATCCATGGTGCGGACGATCTCGAGATAGGAAAGGTCCGGGAGTCCGGCAAAATCGAATAGGAGATTGGAGACATGCCAGAGGCCGATCGTGGCGAGAATGGCCATTAATTGGCTGCGGAGCAAGGTGAGCAGGAGGAGGGTGAGGGTGACGAGCATCAGGGCGTTGCCCAAGACTTTGCCCAGGCTGATGAGCATCCAGCCCGTGGTTACCGAAGCAGAGCGTGATTCGAGATCGTCGGTGCCGTGGCCGGTGAGGGCGTTATAGAGGGCGGTGATGCGATTGGGTTTCGCCTCCAGCGGAGGCAGAACCAGACGGACATCGGCGTTTTGTCCGAGGAGGCCGAGAGTGCCATTTCCTTTGAATCGGACGATCACGTAGTTGCTTTTGCGGCCCCATCGATCTTCCTTGGCGGTGGCGCCCAGGCGATCGATGGTTCCGGTGTATTCGGTATCTTCGATTTTGATGGTGGCGGCGAGACCTTTTCGGAGCCGTTTGAATTCTTCGAAGCGATAGATCGGGACGGTCACCTGGAATTCATCCAGGGGAGCGATGGTAACCAGATGGGCGCCAAGGGCGACGTGTTGAGCGGCTTGGACGAGGACCTCGGTGACGTAACCGGAGATAGGGGCCGTAAGCGTGGTGCGACCGAGCCGTTGCCGGGCATCGCGGACACGGGCTTGAGCGTTTTCGACCTGTCGTTTTGCGGTGGGCACGGCGGCTTGGGCGATCAGGTATTGGTTTTCGGCGTTCTTGAGGTCGCGTTTGCGCGAACGCAGCTCGGTTTCGCGGTCTGCCTGTTCAATTTTACTGAGCAGATCCTTGCCGATGAGGGCGCGTTCAGCCCGGGTGACGGCATCCTCGGCTTGGGCGACGGCGCGTTGGGCGTCTTCAAGGCGGCGCTGGGTGTTGGCGACCTCGCTGAGGGCGGTTTCCTCGGCGCGGCGTTCCGTCTCGAGCTGATCAAACAGGAAGCGATCGTCGATTTGGGCCAGCACATCGCCGGTATTGACCTGATCGCCAACTTCGAGAGTCATTTCGAGCAGGTTGCCGTCGGTTCCGGCAAACACTTTGCGGGGTTCCCAGGCTTCGACGATGGTGTTTCGGGCGTTGGAAGTGACGTAACCTCCTTCGTTGCGGACGAGTTGATCCTGGCGGATGGCCCAGAAGCTGGCCGGGATCAGGACAAGGCCGATCATGCCGAGCACCGCGAGGGAACGGGACAGGAGTTTGGCGATGAGGTATTCAGCGCGGGTGATGCCGCGGCTGAGGATGGCGTCATTCAGACAGTCCTGTTCACGGGCCAAGGCCGCTCCAGCAACAAAGACAACGGCATGCATCCACAGGACCACGTAGCTGGAGTAGATCGCTTCCAACATCTGGCTGGCGACCTTCTGTTCGGCCTGCATGCCTTTGAGGGTGAGCAGGCTCAGCACCGCGCTGGCGATCAGGAAACCCCGGCACAACCAGGAGCCGGCCACCACGGCAAGGTCCGCCCGGCATAGAACCAGGACCGACGCCCACCGGGAAGGCAGACGACGGGTGGGCATACTCGTGCCCGCGCGGGCAGGGGTGGACAGCTCGCCTGGGATGGCGGACTGTCCAGCCGCCGGAGCTGTTTCAGGAGACTTTGGCGCGGAGGAATCCACAAAATTCGTCTTCGGTGATGAGTTTGAGATAGGCGTCTTCCAATTGGCGGGCGGTGGAATTGACGGCGACCACCGTGGCGCCGTTTTCACGGGCGAGCTTCAGCAGGCGCTCCACGATCTCGCCGGCGGCTTCTTGGACATCGAGTTCAAGCCGGATCCGACCGGGATCCGGAACAATCGGTTCGCGATGAAGCGACTCCCTGATAGCCGAGAGAAACCGGTCGACTGCGCCAGTCACGCGCAATTCGAGGATATTTTTCGGCAGCACATTTTCGAGATCGGCCCGGGATCCGTCAAACAGCAATTGGCCCTGGTTGAGGACCAACAGCCGGTCGCAAACCCGATCGATATCGCCCAGGATATGGGAGCTGAGAACCACGGTTTTGCGTTGCCGAAACTCTTCGAGCAAATCGAGCGTCTGCCGTCGGCTGATGGGATCCAGGCCGGCGGTGGGCTCATCCCAGATGAGGAGGTCGGGATCGTTCATGAGGGACGCGGCGATGCCGAGACGAGTCCGCATGCCTGTGGAGTAGGTCCCGATCTTGCGTCCGGCGTCCTCGGTTAATCCGACAGCGCGCAACAGCGTCCCCATGCGCGCCTGGTGTTCGCGGTGCTCGAGGCCAAAGCATCTCCCGACAAAATTCAAATAGCCGATCGCCGTCAGGTCTTTGGGAAAGGCCGGGGAATCCGACAGAAACCCGATTCGTTGACGAATAGCCCTGGCGCCCGGATGCATGCGCTGGCCGAAGATCGAGACTTCCCCGGCCGTTGCGCTGATCAAACCCAGGGCAATTCGCAGAAGCGTTGATTTGCCGGATCCATTGGCGCCGAGGAGGCCTATGGTGGAGCCGGCAGGCAAGTTGAAGGAGATGTCGGCCAAGGCCACCTGCCGCTGGGCGTAGACCTTGGTGACTCTCTCGAAAATGATCATGCGGTTTCTTTTACTCCGCGCGGCATCCTGGCGACAAGGAAAACTCCATCGAGAATGCATGGAAAGGGCCCGAGGCTTGTCTGGCCGGGTTACCTGACGCGGCGTCTCGGGCTCAAGCGGGTGTGAATGGAGCATCCGTTTTTCGGGCGAGATCGGCTGTCAACAGCAGGTCCTGATCCAGTCGCTTCCATCGCAGGCGGGAGAGTTGGAGGACATCCGCGGCGGTTCGGGCGCCCAGGCCTTCGACGGCCTTGAGGGCGGTCCGGCCTCCGAGGATTTTGGGGGCGTAGAAAAACGCGATCCGATGGGCGTGTTGTTCGAGAAGGAAAGAGGCATTGACCTTTCCTCCGCCTTCGACCAGGAGATGAGTGACCTTTGCCCGGCCGAGTTCATGCAGGAGCCAGGTAAGATCGATTTGACCCTCGAGAAGGGGGGCTCGCCACACAGTGAGATGTTTTTCGAGCCGGCGCACACGAGCTATTGGGGCGTTGGGGCCGACGACGATGACGGTGTCGCACCCGGGTTGCGATGCGGCAATCCGGGCGCTGGGCGGCGTTCGTGCCCGGGAATCGAGGACGATTCGCCGGAGGTGTTTATGGGGCGGCGCGGAAGTCATTCCCTGACGCAGCGAAAGGGGAAGATCTTCCCAGCGGATGGTCAGGCGCGGGTTATCGGCGAGAACGGTGTTAACCCCCACCAGAACGGCGTCGGCGGCCAATCGCAGGCGCATGGCGCAGGAACGAGCTTTCGGCCCGGTGATCCACTTGGATTCTCCGGTCGCGGTGGCAATCTTGCCATCGAGCGTCATCGCCGCCTTGACGGTTACGAAAGGGGTTTGGGTCGTGATCCAATGGTTAAAGGGAGCGTTGAGATCTTGAGCGGACCCAGCCAGAACGCCTTCGACCACGGAGACGCCGGCCCGGCGCAGGAGTTCAAAACCGCGGCCGGCGTGCCGGGGATTTGGATCCTGGGTGGCGGCGATCACCCGGCGGATTCCCGCCGCCACGATCGTTTCAGTGCAGGGAGGAGTGCGGCCCTGGGTACAACAAGGTTCGAGCGTCACCACCAGGGTGGCTCCGCGGCAGGAAAAACCGCGCCGGCGAGCATCCTCGATGGCTTCCACCTCGGCATGAGGTCCTCCGGCCCGATGATGCCATCCGCGTCCAATAATCCGGCCGGACTTGACCAGAACGGCGCCGACAAGTGGATTGGGGGAGGTCAATCCCCAGGCGCGACGGGCCAGGCGCAAGGCTGATCGCATGATGGCCACATGACTCGGGACCTTTGGCATGGCGATGAACAATCCGAAAGCGTGTGCATCCTAGGGGATCATAACCCGTCAGTGTTCATGACCCCTATGGAGCCGAGACCGCATTTTCTTCGGTTTCGGCATCGAAGAGGGCGGAGGCGAACTGGGCGGCATCGAAAGGTTGCAGGTCGTCGGGTTGTTCGCCCAGGCCGACAAATTTGATGGGCAGGCCGAGTTCGCGTTGGATGGCCACCGCCATTCCGCCTTTGCTGGTTCCATCGAGTTTGGTGATGATGAGGCCGGTCAGCTTGACGGCCTTGTGGAACTCGCGGGCTTGATTGAGGGCGTTCATGCCGGTGGGGGCATCCAGGACCAGGAGGGTATCGTGCGGGGCGTTCGGAGCAAGTTTGCGAATGACTCGATGCACCTTGTCCAGTTCCTGCATGAGGTTGTGTTTGGTGTGCAGCCGGCCGGCCGTGTCGATAAAGAGAAAATCCGCTTTTCGCGCCAAGGCAGCCGTGACGGCATCGTGGGCGACCGAGGCCGGATCGGCGCCGTAAGCGCCCGCAACCACATCGACCTTCAGCCGGTGCCCCCATAATTTGATTTGTTCGATGGCCGCCGCCCGGAAGGTGTCGCACGCGGCCAGCAGGGCGGTTTGTCCGTTCTTCTGCGCCCAATGGGCGAGCTTGGCGCAGGAGGTGGTTTTGCCGGTGCCATTCACTCCCACCAGGGAGACGACGGTGAGTTGGCCGGATTGAACCTGAAGCCGGGAGTCGCTCTGGCTCAAGTTACGTTCGATCTCCCGTCGGGCAATTCCGACGACATCGAGCCCGTTGCTCCCCTGGGTTTCATAAGCTTTCTTCACAGCGGCCACGATCTGGCTGGTGGTGGTCATGCCGAAGTCGGCGCTGATCAGGGCCGTTTCCAGTTCCTCCATGGTGGTCGCGGTGAGTTTGGGGGAACGGGTGATGATCCGCTTCAGCTCGTGAACGATGCGGGCCTGAGTTTTTTTAAGGCCTTCCTTGAATTTTTGAAACAATCCCATAGTAAAAAAGCGAAAGATCCTCAGGCTGGCGGTGAAACCTCGATGGATTGCGTCCGCTCCGGCGATCCTTTCAGGAGTTCCCATCGGTCCTTTAGCAGATCCACGAATTCCATGGGCAGGCGCACACTGCCGAGGGTGGGTTTGCCTCGACTGCGTCCATGGCAATCCGAGCCGCCTGTGATCAACAGATGATATTGGCGGGCCAGGAGTTGGTAACGCTCGGTTTGGGTGGCGCTGTGTTGGGAGTGAAAACACTCCAAGCCGTCCAGCCCCCCCCCGGCCAGGAGGGGTAGATAATCATCGATCCGGCTGAGCCCGGGATGCGCCAGAACGGCCAATCCCCCGGCATCATGGATCAGCTGAATGGCTTGGGAGACGGACATCTTGTATTTGGGCACCCAGGCGGGCCGATGTTTCTTGAGGAATCGTTCGAAGGCCTCGTCGATGCCCGAGCAGAATCCCGCGGCCACCAGGGCGCGACCCACATGCGGGCGCCCGGGTGAACGGCAGTTGGCCAGGGTAAAAACGTCCTCCGCCTGAAGCGGAATATTCAACCGGTTGAGCCGGGCGACCATTTCCCGGATTCGGTCCTGGCGGACATGCTGGAACTTGGCCATCTGCCGCGACAGCTCGGTATGGGAGGCGTCGATGCCATACCCCAGCAGATGAATCTCGTGATCGTCGATTTCCGCGGTCAATTCGGTTCCCGGAATGAACTCGATCCCCGCTGTCTTGCAGGCTTCCGCCGTGGCCGGGCATCCTTCGAGAGTATCGTGATCGGTGAGCGAAATGGCTGCAAACCCCGCCCGCGAAGCCCGAGCGGCAAGCTCTTCGGGGCTGTAGGTGCCATCCGAGTAGAACGTGTGGAGATGGAGATCCGCAAACTTCATTTCACGATTCGCGAGGGTCGCATCAGCTCGCTCCGGACTTTGTCGAGCACACCGTTGACAAATCGTCCGCTGTCTTCGGTCGAGTATTTCTTCGCAATGTCCACCGCCTCATTGATGCTGACCACGGGGGGGATGTCGTCGCGATGGTACATCTCAAAGACAGCGAGCCGCAGGACATTGCGGTCCACGACTGCCATCCGGTGTAGGCCCCAGTTTTTCGCATGTTTTTCAATTTCGGCATCGAGTTGAGCCCGATGGGACAATGTTCCACGGATCAGACCGTCGGTAAAGGCGCGCAGGGAGGCTTCCTCGGCGGTCAGGGGGGCGGTCTCGGTCTTCTGTCCCCAGGTGGCGGGTCCCTTGTCTTCCGCAATCACCGATGCCCGCTGCGAATCCCAGAAACGATCCAGCGCGTCCTCCAGATTCTCCGGAGGATTCAGATCACACTGAAACAAGAATTGAACGGCGCGTTCCCGCGCCAAACGTCGCGAACCCATAGTTCCAAGAAAATGATCTAGAACAACCGGGTGTTAAAGAAAAAAGTAAACCTCGTTTCAGCCAGCCTCGAGTCCTTGGCAACCGATCTCAATAAACCGGCACCCGAGGATCGATCTCGACGGACCAGGCCTGAATACCGCCCCGGACGCTCTTGACTCGCATAAAGCCGTGCTTTTTCAAAAAATCGACCGCTCCCAAGGATCGTCCGCCTGAATGGCAATACAGGTAGTAGGTTTTGTCGGGGTCTAGCGAGGAGGGATCCTTCAGCAATTGGCTCAACGGCAGAAAGGCGGTTCCCTCGACCGCGGCCACGGCTCTTTCGCCCGCCTCGCGGATATCTAAAACCTGGATGCCCAGGCTCGAATCATCGAGGGCCTTCTTCATCTCCACAACCGACACTTCGTCGGGATGATTACCCTCGGCCGTTGGCGTTGTAGAGTGTGAACAGGCGCGCGGGCAGTCCGTTAGCGTTTGGATTTGGGGATGTTGTCCGCATATGGGGCACTCGGGATCCCGCCGGATCTTCAGCTCGCGGAACCGCATGCTCGAAGCGTCGAACAAGAGCAGCCGCCGGAGGAGGGGATCGCCGAGTTGGAGCAAGACCTTGAGGATTTCCATGGCCTGGATGCATCCGATGATGCCGGGCACGATTCCCAGCACGCCCGCCTCGACACAGCTCGGGATGGTTCCGGGGGGTGGGGGCGTGGGAAAAAGGCAGCGATAACAGGGCCCATCGAGATGGGGGGCGAAAAGGCTGGCCTGCCCTTCCATCCGGTAGACGGCGCCGTAGGCGTTCGGTTTGCGCAGCAACACACAAGCATCGTTGATCAGATAGCGGGCTGGAAAATTGTCGGTGCAATCCAGGACGGCATCATAGCCGCTAATGATGTCCACGGCGTTGGCGCTGGTCAAATGGGCCGGGAAGGTCTCTAATTGAACATGAGGATTCAGATGAAGCAGGGTCCGCCGGGCGGATTCGGTTTTGGGCCGGCCCACATCGCGGGTTCCATGCAGGATCTGACGCTGCAGGTTAGATAGTTCCACCGGATCACCGTCCACCACCCCCAGCCGGCCAATTCCGGCGGCGGCCAGATACAGGCAAGCGGATGAGCCCAGCCCGCCGACGCCGATGCAAAGGACGCTGCTTTGGCGAAGCTTCGTCTGACCGGCAAGGCCTACCTCCGGGAGAATGAGGTGTCTGGCGTACCGCGCGATTTCATCCTGGCTGAACTTCATTCGGGATGAAAATAAGGGAGGCCCGCCGAAAATCAAGCCGGCCAGTCTGAAACCCGCTCATTGAATCCCGCGAGTGCGGACCAGTCTCACGCGGGGACCCAGCCCGCCGTTCCAGCGCAAAGGCTAAGAGCCTGTTTGAGTGCGCCGTGACAAAGGCGCAGAACTCCAGTGGGAGAGT
>ERZ795054.213-NODE-213-length-90256-cov-9.187515_pt1 | contig 90256 bp, 63 predicted proteins | sample MGYA00375138_ERZ795054 | MGnify/ENA primary metagenome ERZ795054 (study PRJEB30183, sample SAMN05720215) | anaerobic digester metagenome | isolation source: active sludge of municipal wastewater-treating anaerobic digesters | place: USA | collected 2014-12-23 ... | reverse complement strand
ACTGAGCTTAAGTTTCGCTTAGCCAAAAGGTTTTCCGTGGAAATCCAGGCTAGGGGAACGCACCGGTCAAATCTTTGTGGAGGAAGCCCTCAGGCTGATCAAGGAAAGCCCGGCCCCCGTAAAACTGGCAGGCCATTGATCGTTTTCCGCGATCCGACAGGCTACTGGGTTTTCCCAGGGGTTTCGATGACGACGCGCATCCGGACTTCCACTGGTTCGCGATCGGGTCCCAGACTGCGGAGCGCGGCTGTGTAGATGCCAGGATTTTGATAGGTGTGGGAAGTCTCCTGATCGATTTTGGCGCGCGGGGAGCCATCCCCGAAATCGATCTCCACGGGGGCAGTGGTCCCAAAGAGACGATTCCAGAAAAGGATCGGGGTGCCGGGATGCGCCTCGCGCACAGGCCAATGGTAAAACCATCCTGCCGCGAATCGGGCGCCGGGATCGGTGTTCCAGACTCGGAGTTGGGCGTAGTCTCTGTCTTCACTTCCGTCGTCGGCAAACAGGCGGAGTTCCTCGCTAAACAGGCCGGGGCGATCGGCTTTCAGGAGGGCTCGAGGTCCCGAGACTTGACGCCCATCATGCAAGTGCCACTGGTATCGGACGATGCGGCGCCCGGGTCGGGCAATGCTCCGGGAGGCATCGAATTCCACAGTCTCACCAGGCGTCGCGTAATGGTATCCGCCGGCCACGACCAGGAGCGGATCGGCGTAATCGCGCAGGTATGCCTCGACCAGGAATGGGTAGGAGGCCAAAGGCTTGCCTCGGACAGACAGCCCCCAATGCAGGTGGGGATCGTTATGCTGCGACTTGCGTCCGTCCCAGGTCATGCCGGTTCGCCCGAGCGCATCGCCGGTTCTCACCAGGGTGTTTGTGGTCAGACGAGGGGGTATGGTCTCAATGTTCATGTGATAGTGGCTGATCTCGAGACCGGATGGGCACCGGATTTCAAGGCCGTTCGATTGTGCGTCACCCTCCGGAAGGGGGGATCGGGTGACCACACCTCCCAGGCTGGCGAGTACCTCGATTCGATCGGGAATGGCGCCGAAATCGTCCCCCCGATGGTAGTAATGTTTATTATAAGGAACAAGGGCCAGCCACGTGTTGCCGTAGGTATTGGCGCGCCAGCGATAATTGCGGAGGGGAAAGCGCAGTTCGATGGGCCCCCAGGATGCGCCCGCGGATACGCATGAAAACCGCACGGCGCCTTTGACTTCGGGCATTGGATCGAGCTGGGGCCCGGTCGCCCAGGCACGGGTTGTTTCGATATGCAGCCTGAGGCCGTTGACGATCTTGGGCATCTCGAAAGGCTGGGCCACAAGTGTCGCAGGCGTTCCCGATACATCAATATCGACTTCCGCCGAGCGGAACACGCGGTGCTCAGGCAGGTCTGGAATGTGATAATTGGGCCAAAAAAACTCGCGGACCGCCAGCAGGCGAATCCTGCGCTCGACGGAACCGGACGGGCCCGTTACCCGGACTTGCCGTGATTGGTTGAGGTCCAGTTCGAAGACCAAAGGCATGCCAGCCACGCCGGCAGGGTCAGAATCCAAGCCCGGCTCGTCACGGATCGGCTCCCGGCCAGTTTGGGCATTGGCAATATCGTAGGCATGAACGGCGGTCAGCCCGAGAAACATCAACCCGAGGCATGCGAGATTTGCATGGGAAATTGGACAGCGTCGGAGACTCACTTTCATTCAGGGCAATTCTATTGGAACAAGGTCGAGTGGCGAGCTTTTCTGGCGCAAGGCTTGCTGAACTCGGCATCGGGGGACATATTGCGGGGAATCTGTTGTCTCATGATGAGCTGGTGTCTTGTATGGAATCGGCGCAAGAGACGCACATATGAAATCCCTTGATCGTCCTGACTGAACCCGATAATTGAAACAGAGATCCCTCGAAGCGGGGCGTCGAGGGATCTCGGAATTCTGGGAGCGTTTGAGTCGAATGGCCGTGGGCCTATGGGGCTGTGGACGCTCGGTAGAATCGCTGGGTCAGACCGGTGATGGGCGTGGGATCCAACACCGTGATGCTGGTGCCGCTCAACGAGGGAATGTCTTGCAGCAGCTGCCAGGGATCGGATGCGGATAACGACTGGCGATACTCGACCCGGTAATGCATGCCGGCAATGCCTTGCAGGGTGACGGCCGCTTTGGAGTCGGTGATTGCGATCGACAGGGAAGGTCCTCGTCCGGCGCCGACAAACGCGGTGGCATGTTTTTGAATCGTGGCCTCGGGCACCATGCCGGGGTAAACCACGATGCGCAGAATTCTGCCGACCATGGCTTCGCCTCCTGTGGCGTTAGCGCCGAGGAATCCAGCCCCGGTGGGCATCGCGAAGCCATCACTCACCCCGGGGGTTGTGCCGGCCAGGGCACCGTTGGTATAGAGGGTCATCGACAGATCGGTCGCATTCCACACAAACACGACATGGGTGGGAATGGTGGGGGAGGCAACGGCTGGCGTGAACAGGTAATCCGCCACACCGAGCTGGGTAAAGCCCAGCTGACGCGTATTCGACCACTGCGCGTAACGCAGGTTGCTGGTCGAGTTTTCCCCGACCGCAAGGTAACCGTCGGCCCCGATGGTCGGATCGCCCTCGAGAATGAATTCCATCGTCACATCACCCGCGGAGAATCCGAAGTCGAACGGCACGCCGCCGGAACCCGTCAGGGTCACGATGTTGGTCAGGGTGGCCAGGGGGGTTAAACCGCCTGCCGTATCAGCGGCGATCGCGGCATCATACGCGCTCAGCACCGGCGTGACCAGGACCGTCAGCTTGGTGCTGACGGTTGCCACGTTGTTCGACGCAACCAGCGTGTAGGCGGTGGTCACCGCGGGAGAAACCGTTTGATTCGTCACCGCGGTCACATCAACGCCGTTCAGGAACACCCCTGTCGCGTCCTGAACCTGCCACTTCAGGACTGATGATCCTTGCCCGACGATCTCGATGGGCGTGGCGGTGAATGAGGTAATGATGGGCGGACGCAGCACGCTGGTAAACGCGGTGGCATGTTTTTGAATCGTGGCTTCAGGCACGATTCCCTGGTAGACCACCACCCGGAAGATTCGGCCGACGATTGCCTCGCCCCCGGTAGGATTGGCCCCGAGGTAACCCTGTCCGGACGGCATCACGAACGCGTCGCTCACGCCATTGATGGTGCCGGACGCGACACCGTTGACATAGATCTTCATCGAGTAGGCGGCCGCGTCCCAAACATAAGCGACATGGGTGGCGATGGTGGGGGATGGAACACCGGGAACGAACATGTAGTCCGCGACGCCGCCTTGAGTGAAGCCCATTTGGTAGGTGTTCTGCCACTGTTCATAGCGCAGGCTGCTGCTGGTCATTTCCCCGACGGCCAAAAAGCCCGAGTCCCCGGTCAATTCGGGGTCGCCTTCCAGAATGAATTCCATGGTCACATCCCCTGAGCTGGCGCCGAAGTCAAAGGGTTCACCTGCCGTTCCCGTTAGAGTCACGGTGTTGTTCAATGATGCGAGGGGCGTCAAACCGCTGGCTTGATCTGCCGCAATCGCCGCATCGTATACGTCCAGTCGCGGATCCACCAGGACCTTGACCTTGGCGGTGGCGGTCGTGACCTCATTGGATGCGACGAGGGTGTAGGTGGTTGTGACCGCCGGGGAAACGGTTTGAGTCGTGGCCGTCACCTTGACGGAGTTCAGGAACACCGCGTCGGCGTTTTGCACTTCCCACTTCAGGGTGGCCGAGCCTTGGGGCTGGATCAAATCTGGAGTGGCCGTGAAGGAGGTGATCCTGGGCAGCGCCACGTTGACGAAGGCATCGGCGTGGCTCTTGATTTGTGCCTCCGGCACGATTCCCGAATAGACCGTAACCCGGTGGATGGTTCCCACCACAGCCTCGGTCCCGGTGGGATTGGCGCCCAGAAAACCCGCGCCGGTCGGCATGGCAAAGATATCGCTGACTCCGGTAACCGTGCCCGCCAGGTTACCGTTGACATATAAATTCATGGTCAGTTCAACTGCATTCCACACGTAGGTCACATGGGTGGGTGTTGTGGGGGATGATACGGCCGGGGTAAACATGTAATCCGCCACACCGCCCTGGGTGAAGCCCATTTGGCGCGTGTTTTGCCACTGCTCATATCGAAGGCTGCTGGCGCTGTTTTCTCCAACCGCCAGAAATCCTGAATCACCGGTCAGGGTGGAATCCCCCTGGAGAATGAATTCCATGGTCGTGTCACCGGACGTAGCCCCGAAATCGAAGGGCGAACCCGCCGTTCCGTCGAGGGTGACCGGCGAGGTGAGTTTGGCGAGAGCCGTCACCGAGGTGTCGGCCTGGATCGCCGCGTCGTAAGCCGTCAGGGCCTGATCCAGCTTCGCCGAAGCGGCCTGGGCAAGGTTCATCCCACATAAAAGTCCAATAGCCGCTATCATAAAGAAACGGCTGGGACGGGGATGGGATTTCCTCACGGTTAGCTCATTGGGGAACCATTGATGATGTAACATATGAATTGGCCTCTTTCTTGGATCCAAAGCCCACTGTTGCCACCCGTCAAACCGGGCGGTCCAACCAACAGCGCTCAGAATCGGTGATTAGTTTACAGGACAACATAAGTTTCAGCAAATTCTTTCAGGCTTCCCAGGGCTGCAGATTCCGAATTGCATCTCCTGCTCATCCATGTTTGGGTTTGAACCCGGAAGCGGCAGGATGGCCTGCCGCCTGTTGCTCATGACTAATAATTTCAGTCCCAGTCTTGCTTTTTTGCGTCGCGAACTCAGCGGCAATTCCGTTCCTGGACCTGTTCTCAGTGTTGCCGTTTCCCAGACATCGAAGCCTGCCTCGATCCATTGCCGCGGGCTCTTGAAATGGCTCGTGAGCGCCCTGGTTTGGATCTCGCTCAATCTCGGTGGAACAACCTGGGCTTCCCTGGAGGCTTACGATGCTTCGATCCAAGAGGATGCCATGGGGGGTCTGAGACCTCTGATTTCCCTCACCGCCTCCGTTATTCTCACCGGTTCAAATCGGGTGGCCTTTGATTTTGGGTCCAATCCCGGAGATGCGACCTTTGAATTCATTCTTGAAGGAGATCCGAACGCGAACAATAGCGCGTATTTGGCCGTTGGGGCGAACGCGGATAGCAATCTCCGATATGATCTCTACGATAACACCGGCCAGCTCGGTTTCACGCAATTGGGGATCAAGGACTACGCGTTTACGCCGGGCGTTCCTTGTCCGGTCAAACCCACTCATGTGGCTTATGCCTGGAATTCGACCACGCATACCATGAGGCTCTTTCTCGATGGCCACCTCTCGGGAACCTGTGCCGGAGTCAGTTCCAGTTTTGGCATGCCCAGCGGGCGGGGCTGGCTGGGGGCCAATCCCCAAGGGGGCGAAGTGATGGTGGGCACCCTCCATCGGTTGACCATTTATAGCGGTTTGGTTTCCGAGGATGTCATCCTCAGACACGCCGACGCTTTCAAGGATGTGGTGCGCCCGCCGCAGATTCTCTCTTTGATCGCCCACCCGGATACGGTCTTCACTCCGGGTTCCGCCACCCTGACCTGGGAAGTCCGGGATGCCGATACCATGACTCTGAATGACACGGATGTGACCACGCGATCGAATCTAGTTGTGTTCCCTTCGGCGACCAGCACCTACACCCTGATAGCCAGAAACACCGCGGGCAGCGCCAAAGCCCAAGTCACGCTCCAGGTGAATCCGGCCCCCATCATAGAACGATTCGCCTCTGACCGAGCTTACGTGGCGGCGGGACAGAGCCTGACGTTCTCCTGGCAAACCCGTTATGCAACGACCTTGTCGATTTCACCCGGGGTAGGGGATGTGACCTCTCGAACGGTGGCGGGAGCCGGTTCGGTCCAGATTCAACCTGAATCATCGGCCACCTATCTTCTCACGGCCTTCAGTGAATTTGGCACGAATCAAACCTCGGCCGAAATCCACGTGGTCAAACCGGCAGATCACCTGGTGATCTCCGAGTTCATGGCCGATGATCAATCCACGCTGCCGGACGAGGACGGTCATTTCTCCGGATGGATTGAGATCCATAATCCGACGGGTGACAGCGTCCCTCTCGCTGGGTATTATCTTACGGACGACGCGGGAAATCCCCCTCGATGGGCCTTGCCGGCCACGAACCTTCCGGCGGGCGGTTACCAACTGGTTTTTGCCTCGGGCAAGAACCGGCAACAGCCCGGCAGGCCGCTCCACACGAATTTTCAACTTAACAACGACGGGGAGTATCTCGCTTTGGTGGGGCCAGGTCCGAGGGTTCTTCACGCCTTTTCGCCAGCTTTTCCCGCTCAGCGCCCGGATATTTCATACGGCATTCTGGCGGACGATCCCGCTCTCGTTCGCTATATGCGAGTGCCGACCCCCGGAGCCGCTAATAACGAAGCCCCGCCTCCGCCCCTGTCCGTCGTGTTTTCCCACGCGAGCGGCACGTTTACGGGAGACTTCAGTCTGATATTAACCGCTCCCGATCCTGATTCGGATATCCGGTTTACGACGGATGGTTCCGCGCCCGGGCTGAACACAGGCACTCGATACCAGGCGCCGATTCAGGTCTCGAGAACAACCCATATTCGTGCCGTGGCGATCCTTAACGGCTTGGTCAGCGGCATTGCCGGCGCCAGCTTCATTAAGCTCGCGCCCGACCTGGCTTCCTACAGCTCGAGCCTGCCCCTGATGGTGATCGAAAACTTTGGCGCGGGTGGGATTCGACAAAAAGGATGGAATGCCACCGGCGCCGGCATCAAACAGGTGCCGCGCCAGACCGCGGTTTGGGCTACGTTCGCCCCTGAGAACGGTCGGGCTTCGATGATCCAAGCTCCTCAGATGGTGGCGTTGATCGGGATTCGCGGGCGGGGCGCTTATTCGACCGAATGGCGGCAGAAACCTTACAGCGTTGAGGCTTGGGATGAAGAGGGCGAGGAGGTGGAGGTCTCGCCTTTGGACATGCCCAAGCATGCCGATTGGGTGCTCTATTTTCCGGATCCGGAACAGAACCGAGACCCAGCCCTGCTGTTTAACACGTTTGCTTACGAACTGAACCGGACTATGGGGCGCTACGCCGTGCGGTTCCGTTGGGTCGAGGCCTTCATTAACGAAGACGGAGGCGATCTCAGTTTGTCGGATCGGCGCGGCGTTTATGCCATCATCGAAAAGGTGGCGCGCGGCAAGGACCGACTCGATTTCCAACGCCTCTCCACGGACGGTTCCACAGGCGGATGGCTGCTCAATATCAACCGGATGGACCCGGAACCGGACACGGGCTGGCCCGCGGCCAACGGAGCCACGCGCCCCTGGTTTTTTCATACCGCGGGTCCCAACCGCATCCTGCAAACCGAACCCAACCAGGCTTACCATCCCGTTCCCGGCGACGACCTGCCCCAGCAGTGGAATGCCTTCATCAATTTCGATAATCCCAATGGCTATGTCATCCATCCCGCCCAACGCGCCGCCATCGAAGGCTGGTTTACACAGTTCGAGAATGTTCTCTACAACGACCGCCTGTGGCGGGATTCCACGGACGGTTATCGCCGGTATCTCGATCCACTGGATTTCGTCGATTACTTCATTCTGAATGTCCTGACACGAAACGGGGATGGTTTGCTCCTGAGCATGTTCCCCTGGAAAGGAGAGGACGGAAAGCTGCGCATGGGGCCCGGTTGGGACTATAATTGGAGCGCCTACTACATTTCCGGGGGGCCGACGGGAGCATTGCTGCATCGTTCCGATCAGCTTTGGTACGCCCGTCTTTTTCAGGACCCTGACTTCATGCAGCTCTATATCGATCGTTGGTGCGATTTGCGTCGTGGCCCTTTCAGCAACGCGACCATGAACACCATCATCGATCGGCAGGCTTCCGAGATCACCCCGGAGAAATCCTTGCTTAACGGCATGCCTAATGCCGCTGAATGGAGCCGCCGATTGCAGCAGATGAAGTCCTGGCTCAATCAACGGGCCGATTGGATCGACAGCAATTACCTCCGTCCGCCCGCCTTCAACCAAAACGGAGGCGAGGCGCCGGATGGCTTCGCGGTTATCGTCACCGGTGGTGGCGGCACCCTCTATGTGACGACCGATGGCGCCGATCCGCGCGCTCCCGGCGGAGCGGTGGCAGGTTCCGCCAGGCCTTACTCCAGTCCCCTGATTCTGCGCGCTCCGACTCTCCTCAAAGCCCGGCTTAAGAACGGTGCCAGTTGGAGCGGCCTCACATCCGCCTTTTTCTCCACTCCCCAGGATTTGACCCCACTGGTCTTCTCCGAGATCATGTACAATCCAGTCCCGGCGGGTGTCTGGGAGAGCGACGATCTCGAGTTCCTGGAACTGAAGAACGTGGGCGCAAAACCGCTGGACCTGAGCTTGTTTGAATTCACGATGGGAATTGAGTTCAGGTTCACAAACCATACCGTCCTCGGTCCCAACCAGTTTTTCCTGCTGGCCCGCAATTCGGCCGCGTTGGCGGAGCGGTATCCCGGGATCCATGTGAATGGCACTTATACGGGCAAACTCAATAATGGCGGCGAGAACCTCCGCCTCTCCACGCCCTTTGGTCAAACCGCGATTGAAATCACCTTCGGTAATAATCCTCCCTGGCCCGTAATGGCCGATGGATTCGGCTTTTCCATGGTCCCGGTTGATGCTGCCACGGTTCCCAATTCAAACCAGGGCGGCGATTGGCGGATCAGCTCCGAACCGGGCGGTTCCCCAGGTGGAGAGGATCCCGGGACTCTAGGCCTGGACGGGGATGGCGATCGCATGTTCGACTGGCAGGAATACATCGCGGGCACCGATCCCGCCGATCCGCATAGCCTGCTCAAAATCGATTCCGTGGCCTTAACCGACGCCAACGAAGTGATCCTGACCTTCCAGGCGATTGCCAACAAATCCTACACGGTTGAATATACAGACGCATTGCCAGACGCAACCTGGTCCAGGCTTGCAGACGTCTTTGCGCAGCCCGTAAACCGAAACGAAACCGTGCGGGATGCGAGAACCCACCCCGGCCGTTATTATCGCCTCCTGACTCCGGCAAAACCATAATTTGACGCGTCACATTGGGTTATTGCCGAAGTCGCCAAAGGCAATGTGCCGCTCGCCTCGCCGGCGGAGTCGTTCTTCTGGCGCACGCGAGAATATTGTCGATAGACAATCTCGATAGAGCGAGCCGTGACCACGATTCCCATTTGCGGGACGGATTCGTCCCAGCGCCGAAACTAGGCTTCTGAACGATCCATCGCCGATGTTCTTAACGGCGCTTGTCCCGGAAGAGGTTGAGAACGATGGCTCCTTGTTGGTACGTCCGATGCTAACCACATCCATCAACCGCACAAATCGTGATATGAACGATCTCCACTTCGCCTTCCGCCAATTGCGCAAAAGCCCTGGCCTTACGGTTGCTTCGGTGCTCGCGCTCGCTCTGGGTATCGGCGCCAACACGACGATGTTCACGGCGGTCAACGCGGTTCTGTTACGCCCGCTGCCCTATCCCGAATCTGACCGTCTGGTGGAAATCCTGGAGGCCGCTCGCCAGGAGTCTCCCAGCGTCGTGGCCTACCCCGATTTTCTCGATTGGCAACAGCAGACGACGGTGTTCGCAGATATGGCCGCCTACCAATTGGCGACCTTCAATCTCACCGGCGCGGACGAGCCTGAACGGGTGCCGGGTCTGCGGATCACCGCGAATTTCTTCCGCACCCTAGGGGTAAAGCCAGCGCTGGGTCGGGATTTCCTCGCGGAGGAGGATGAGCCCGGCGGGAGCGCCGTGCTCTTGCTGAGCCATCGTTTGTGGGAACGGCGATTTGGAGCCGACCCCGCTGTGATTGGGAGCACCATCCCGCTTGATGGACGCGGGCACCTGGTGGTGGGGGTGTTGCCACCGGGTGTGGTGGCCTACGAGGAGGCGCAGGCGTTTGTTCCCTTGGGGCCCATGAAGCCGGGTCTCATGAGTCGGGGCACGAGGAACGCCCTATTCGTCAAGGGACGGCTGAAGCCAGGAGTCACTCGGGCGCAAGCCCAAGCCGAGTTGGACGTCATCGCGCAACGGTTGGAGAAGCAGTACCCCGACACCAATACCGGCCGGCGAGCTGTGATTTCCAGTCCGCGCCACCCCGAGGCCGACCAGATGATTAAGACGATTCTCTTCATGCTATCGGGTGCGGCGGGCTTCGTTCTGCTGATCGCTTGCGGCAACCTGGCGAGTATTTTACTGGCCCGCAGTGCCGGGCGAACCAGAGAGATGGCTGTGCGCCTGGCCTTGGGCGCCGGTCGGACCCGTTTGATTCGGCAGCTGCTGGTCGAGAGTGCAATGCTGGCAGTCGCCGGGGGCGCAGCCGGTTTGTGTTTGGGAGTGTGGGGATGCCGAGGTCTTAGCGCGATGCTGCCCCAGATCGAAGAGATCACTCTGGGCGGCTTCACCCTGGATGGCCGAGTGCTCGGATTCACATTGGTCGTCTCACTGGTCACGGCCGTGCTTTTCGGCTTGTCGCCCGCTCTTCGGGCCTCGAAACCGGACGTGCACGAGATGCTCAAAGTAGGCACGATCCGTTCCAGCACGGGTCTGTCTCGCCAGCGACTTCAAAGAACGCTGGTGGTTGTTCAGGTGGCGTTGGCTTCCGTCCTGTTGGTGGGCTGCGGATTGCTGCTGCAGAGTCTCTATCGCCTCATGACGCACGACCCGGGATTCAATCCCGAGCACGTGCTCACGGCGAAACTCCATCGGGGGGGTGCCGGGACCGAAGACCCGGAACGCGAGGCCGCTTTCTGGCGGGAACTCTTCACGCGCCTACGGAATCTGCCCGGTGCGGTGTCCGTGGCCGTGGCCTTCCCCATGCCGCTAGAGCGCAGCAGCTGGACCTGCCCTTTCTTCGTCGAGGGACGGCCGCTGCCCGCCCCGGGACAGGAGGCCTTCACCGATGTCTTTTCCGTGAGTTCTGATTACTTCCAGACACTCGGCGCCCGGTTGCGTGAAGGTCGGTTCTTCTCCCCGGAAGAAGGCGCGAAATCGGCCAGGGTTGCCGTCATCAACCGGACCCTGGCGGAGCGTCACTGGCCGGGTGAAAGCACCGTCGGCAAGCGATTTCGCGTCTTTCCCCTGGAAACCAAGGACCCGTGGCTAACGGTCGTCGGAGTGGTGGAGGACTATCGACTTCACGCGTTGGACGAGAGGCCCAAACCGGCGGTGCATCTCCCGTCTATGAGCGGCGCCGTCTTGATGCTCCGCACTGAATCCGATCCCCTGAGCCTGCTGGCGGCCGTGCGACAGCAAGTGCGGGACCTGGATCCGAACCAACCTCTTTACGACTGCAAGAGCCTGGAGCAATGCATGGCCGAATCGGTGATGGCTCAGCGAGTGACCTGCTGGTTGCTGGGAGTCTTTGCCGGCATCGCCCTGGCGCTGGCGGCGGTTGGCATTTACGGGCTGATTTCGTATTCCATTGCGCAGCGCACACACGAGATCGGCGTACGCATGGCGTTGGGGGCGGAGCAACGTCAAGTGATCCTTCAAGTGGTGGGCGGCAGTCTCAAGTTGGCCTTGTTGGGGGTGGCGATCGGGTTGGCCGCCGCCGGTGGTTTGACCCACCTGCTGACCAGCCTGCTGTATGAGATTCGACCCCTAGATCCGGCCACGTTCGCCTCCGTGTTCGGTGTTCTCCTGGGCGTCGCCCTGCTGGCCAGCTTTCTCCCAGCCCGAGGGGCAGCAAAAGTGGATCCGATCGTGGCGCTACGGTGTGAATGAAAGGCGGATCAAGAACCGGGCTCAACCTCATTCGGAGACCAAGCCGACCAGTGTTTTCGATGCTCAAAGCAATAGCCAGTCGTGAATTGGCGTGATAAAGTTCCCATCGATTCAACCCAATTCGGCTTATGAACCAATCGAGATCTCGTCGTGACTTTTTGAAAAGTGCCTTCGCCGCCGGTGTTGTTGGTGTCTGGCAATACACCCCAGCACGAGCCGCGGGTAAGGCTGGCTTCGTGGCCCCCTCGAAACGGGTTGCGATGGGAGTGATCGGCCTGGGCATCCAGGGCATTGGCGATATGCGGGCCTTTCTGACCAACCCGGAAGTTCAGGTGGTGGCTGTGTGCGACGTGAATGCCACACAACGCATCAAAGGCAAACAGGTCGTGGACACTCATTACGGAAATTCAGACTGCGCCGTCTACCGGGATTTTCGGGAACTTATGGCGCGTCCGGAGATTGACGCGGTCCAAATCACCACCCCGGATCACTGGCATCCATTGGTCGCCATTGAAGCCGCCCGGCAGGGCAAGCACATGTACCAGGAAAAACCGATGGGCTGGAGTTTTCGCGCCGCTCACGAAGTCGAGAAAGCGGTGAAAAAAAGCGGTGTCGTATTCCAATTTGGCACGCAACAGCGATCCCAAGGTCAGTTCAGGCAGGCCTGCGAATGGGTGCGCAACGGGAAGATTGGCCAATTAAGGACCATCCTCGTGGGCGTTCCGGGCAGCGTTTCGTCATGCCCGATCCAGCCGCCCGAACCCGTGCCCAAGGAGTTGGACTATGACCTCTGGTTGGGACCCGCGCCGATGGCGCCTTACTGCTACCATCGCTGCCGGCCTTACACGCAACAGGACGGTTGGAGTGTCTGGTACAGCATTTCGGATTATTGCATGGGCATGATCGGCAACTGGGGGGTGCATCACCTGGATATCGCCCAGTGGGGTAACAATACCGAGTTGAGCGGGCCGAGTGAAATTGAAGGCGCGGGAGTGTTTCCCAAAGGCATGTTGACGGATTGCGCTGTGAGCTGGCAAGTCGAGAACCACTATGCCAATGGGGTCACTCTGGTCCATATGGACGATGCCACCAGCAAGAAACACCCGCTGCAAAAGGGCGGCCATGGCCACGGCGTGATGTTCCTGGGCACCGAAGGATGGGTGCATGTGGATCGTCAAGCGTTGGACGCCCAGCCTGCCTCGTTGCTCGAAACCAAGCTCGGTCCTAATGAGTTGCACCTGTTCAAGAGCGATAACCATGGAGCCAATTTTATTGACGCGATCAAGGGCCGCAGCAAGCCCGCCTCCCCGATCGATATTGCCGTCCGGACCGACACTCTGTGCAATCTCCAGCTCATTGCGGCCAGGTTGCAGCGGAAGCTGTGCTGGGACCCGGAAAAGGAGCAGTTCCTCCACGATGCCGAGGCCAACACCCTGCTGGATCGCCCCATGCGTGCCCCTTGGAGGCTGTAATGCGCATCGATCCTCTCAGCCATTATCCCGACCCATGCAAACTCTGATTCACCCCAACACAAGATACCTCGGGTTCCTTGTGATCGCAGCCTGCTGGTTCTTGGCCGAACTTGTCCTTGCCCGCGATTCTGAACCCACGAACCGGTTGGGTGGATCGCTGGATCGAGCCGGTTTGAACCAGGAACGACCGTTGATGGTGGGTTGGGCAACCACCAACATCACACCCCCTAAGGCCGTCAATTTAGTCGGCCAGTATGAGAAGCGAATTGCCCGCACAACCCGTGATCCGCTCACCGTTACCGTGCTTGCTCTCGAGGCCCGTGGCGACTCGGAGCCGCGGGACCAGGCCATCCTGGTTTCCTGCGACGTCATTGGGATCCCGAAGGCGATCACGGCAAAGCTGCGCGAGAAACTCGAAGGGCGCCTGCCGGATTTTGACGTCCGTAAACTCGTGCTCAACGCCACCCATACCCACACCGCGCCGGGACTGGTCGAAACCGCCTACAAACCTTACGACGTCAGTGGGGACGCCGGGGTGATGAAGCCTGCCGAGTACGCCGAATTCTTTCTCGATCGGGTGGCGCAAGCCGTGGTTGAGGCCTGGCGGAACCGGAAGCCGGCAGGAATGAGTTGGGGCCTCGGTTTCGCCTCGGTGGGAACCAACCGGCGCGCCACTTACTTCGACGGCAAATCCGCGATGTATGGCAAGACCGATGCGGCGAATTTCTCCCACGTCGAGGGTTATCGTGACGATGGAGTAGAACTGCTATTCTTCTGGAATTCGGCCAGAAAACTGACCGGCATGATCCTGAACATCGCCTGCACCTCTCAAGAGACGGAGCACCTGCAGGAAATCTCCGCTGATTTCTGGCACGAAACTCGTGAACTCATCCGTCAGCGCGCAGGTTCGGACGTGTTCATCCTCGCCCAATGCGCCGCCGCGGGCGATCAGTCGCCGCATTTGCTGTTCCGTGGGCGCGCGGAGGAAATCATGGCGCAGCGACGCGGCTTGACACGTCGGCAGGAGATTGCGCGCCGGATTGCCAATGCCGTCGAAGACGTGCTGCCGGCGGCCCAGCAGGACATCAAAACCTCGATGGTCTTTCGGCACGAGGTGGTCAGCGTAGACCTGCCGGAGAAATTCCCGCCATCCCCGGCTTTCATCGAGGCGGATCCAGTTCGCCCCGTCGAAGTCCACCTCCTGAGGTTAGGGGATGTGGCGATGGCGACGAATCCATTCGAGTTGTTCCTCGACTACGGAATCCGCATGAAGGCCCGCAGCAAAGCTGTATTGACTCTTTTAGTGCAGCTCGCCGGACAGGATTGCGGTTACCTGCCGACCGAGCGCGCGGTGAAGGGCGGCGGCTACAGCGCGGAGAATTATCTCGTCAGTCCCGAAGGGGGGCAGGTTCTGGTGGATGAAACCGTCAGGCATCTCAACGCACTGTGGCCGTAATCCTGCGGCACAGGCCGTGACCTTCAACGCCAGGCCGGGCGGTAGACAGGATCCGCGAATTCCAAAAACTATAGGGTCCGTGCAAAAATAACTTCCGATTTTGGCGGGAGCGCCGCCGGGTCAGATGCGAGGCGCGTGGGCGGGAGTGTATCCTCGTCGAGCCTCGCCAGCGAGCCAAATCCTCAGCAGCAAAATCGGAATTTATTTTTGCACGAACCCTTAGTTCGAATTCGCATCGGGAGCCAGCCGTCCCACCAGGGTGGGTTGTTTTGTCGGTCCGAAGGACACATTGGCTTCCGCATCCAACGTGACCTGATCGCCCTCGAATTTCAGCCGGTAGGTCAGGTTGAACGGCGTCTGATAGGCGCAGATCTTGAGGGCCAGGGTGTTGTCCGATGGCCAGGCATATGTGCCGGCGATCGGTTCGTCGGGAAATTGCGCGAGCCGCCCTCCGGGGAATGCGGCCCGGCCCTTGTTCCACTGCCGAAAGCCGGCGGGAAGACTGATTTCCTTGCCATCGAGGCGCAAAAGAAGCGTCAAGTTTTTGCCTCCGTCGGATGAAGTGAGCGAGAGGCGTTCGAGCTTTTGGTCATTGGGCGAAAAGACAAATCCGCGATTCAGGATTTTGGCGGCCAGATCGGAACTGTCCGAGCCTGGAGCGGGCGCCAGCCGGAGACTCGCCAGGGTCTCGTTCAACTGATCGCGCGCGGCGGGATTCGAGCGGAGTTTTTTGGGTTGGCACGCCGGGAGGAACTTGTCCCACAGAAGATCCAGCACGGCCTGCATATCGCGGATGCCGCTGGTGATGGCAATGACCGCGTCCTGATCCGGCATGACGACACAGTATTGGCCGAAGGCGCCGTCCCCGCGAAAGGCGTTGTGACGGCACCGCCAGAACTGAAACCCGTAGCCCTGGTTCCAGTCACTCTTGGGATTGCTGCCGTTCGATACCTGCTTCGAGGTCGCCATTGCGATCCACTCGGCGGGCAGCAATTGTTTGCCGTTCCATTGGCCCTTCTGCAAATAGAACTGGCCGAATTTGGCGATGTCTTCCGTGGTTACGCGCAGGCCGTATCCCCCCAGCGAAATGCCTTCAAAGTTGGTGTCCCAAACCGGTTGGGCGATGCCCAGGGGTTCGAACAGTCGCGGCCGCAGATAATCGAGCGCCGTCTGGCCGGTGACCTTCTGCACGAGGGCGGATTGCATGAAGGTGGCGGCGGTATTGTACTTGAAGTGCGTGCCCGGCAGATGGGGGACCGCCTGGGCAAGGAACGACTTCGCGGAAACGGCATCGGGTGCGGTCGGCGGTTCGTCCTGGTGGCCGGTCGCCATCGTCAGGAGATCCCGGACGCGCATCGCCTTGAGGTTGTTGCTGGCGTCAGTGGGCGCATCCTGGGGGAAGAACTTGATCACCTCGTCATCGATGCTGAGCTTGCCTTCGGCGACCGCGAAGCCCACCGCGGTCGATGTGAAACTTTTGCTGAGCGAATACAGCACATGATTCTGTTCGGGGGCGTAGGGCGTCCACCAACCCTCGGCAATCACCCGTCCGTGGCGCACCACCATCAGGCTGTGCATGCCTTCAATCTGTTGATCCAGACCGCGGACCAGTGCCTGCAAGGCGGGTGAGGAAACCCCTTGAGCCTCGGGCGCGCTTCGAGGGAGAGGATGGGCCGCGTGGCAGAGGGCGAGGGCGCTGGCGGCGAACAAGCCGAGGCCGGACAGGATGAGGTTTTTCATGTCAGTATGACGTTTGAGTATCACGTTTGCGATAAAAGACTCCCCTGCCGTTCAGCCGTCAAGCCAGAACGCCGCTCCAAAAACCGCGCCTCAAACAACTTAACCACTCATGAACACTCATGAACGCTAATGATGGAAAGCCAAAAACGAAGGCCCTGAAGGATGCTGGATCGAGCCTCATCGCTCAGGCGGGGCCTTCTCTAAGGCAGTCTTCGTGGATATTGGCCAGCACCTGGTTGACATGGCGCGATCATCCGATCCGTGGCACGAACGGGGGTCAGCCATCCTGGAATATGTCGGTCAGGACGCTGAGGGATTCCTGGACTTGTTCCGAAGTGAGGCCGAGGAACCGCAGACATTCCTCAAAGGCAGTGGTCTGATTGTCTTCGAGGACGTAGCCAGGGAGGAACCTCTGGACCATGGTGTTGGCCAGACACACAATATGGACCAGTTCCCTGTTGTGGGAGGTTTTGTCTGGATGATGATGAAAAAGCGCGACGTCCTTAATGGCGTCGGGCAACCTCCAGCGCTCCGCCAGATGGAATCCGGCAAGATTATGGGCAATGCCAAACGTCTTTTGTTCCAGCACGATCAAGTCATCGTTTTGTGTTCGCAGCATCCGATAGAAGAAAGGCCGGTCGTTGGCGACAAACTGGTCGAGCACGACTTTTCCAATGTCGTGGAGGAGGCCCGATGTGTAGGCCAGATCAGGGCGAACAGCCCCTGTGATGGCGGCCAACTTTTCGCTCAGTCGCGCGGTCGCCAACGCGTGGTAGAACAGCCCCCCCCGGGTCAGTGAATAACCCGGCCGCGCGTTGGACAGCCATCGACTGGTCTGCGCGGTGATCAACAGCCGTAACAACTGCCTGCTTCCCAGAATCAGCAAGGCTTCATCTATCGTGTCGACTCTCACGGAAGAGGTCCGGTTCAGCCGGCGACACAATCGCAAGACTTCAGCCGTGAGCACCTGGTCTTTCCGGATTTCAGAACTGATCGCCGAAAAATCGATGTCATCATTTGAAATCATGCTTGCGATCCCCAAGGCGATCTGGGGAACGGTTTGGAGACTTTCAATAATCCTGCCAATCTCGATCAGCGTCGGCATCGGCATTCCGTGGCCGCTGGATTTGCCGTGCTCCGCGAGGACAGGCTCGACCGTGCAGGTGGCTCGGTCCACATCCAACACCATGCTAAAACCGACGATCCCGCTGGCCTCCAGGAATTTGATGGCAATGCCACGCTGTTTCAGGTGTCTCAAGGCAATGTCGAGGGTCCGGCCCCCGATGTTCATCTGCAAATCCGCATGCGATGAGGGAGCGACCAGTGCGCCGCCCGTGAGATAGGCCGACATGTCTTTTGGGTGAATCCCTTTTTTGGCCAGCGCGCTGAGGAACAGGGGAATCCCGGTGCTGGCATAGCTGGCGAGATGACTGGAAGGCACGTCGCAAACCGGTTCCGGCAAGAGGATATGATGCAATCCCCCGATGTGATGTTTCGGAGCCAGAATCGCAAGTCCGACGCAGGAGCCCAGGTGGGCTTTTAAGCGTCCGGAACTCCGGATCTTCATGTTGCCGCTTGTGATGATCGTCATGCCAGGGCGGGGCGCCGTCGATGACGGCGCCTTAAATCAAGCCCCGGAGAATGTCGTTCCGACAATCAAATGTCGAGCGCGAATCATGACAGGCCAAACGCGCGTCAGGAGCTTCGTGTTCAGCCTTCGGGAGTTGCCATCCGCGGAGCCTCCAGGATGGTTTTTCCAGATATTTGTCACTCGATTGTTACTTGGCGTTCAGGCCAGACGGCTTATGTTATTAAGAGATGAAATCCGGTTCCCCTCACATTTGGCCATTGGATTATGAACTACTGTTTGATCCATAAAGACGATCCTTGTTTCCCGCTGTTGGAGGGTTGCATTGGCGTCATTCAATTGCAGATGCGGAACCTGACGGAATGGCTTCACCAGTCAAATCGACCGCGTTCTTCCGTTGCCGCATCGGTCGTTTTGCCGACCTCCGATGAGATCAAGCTCCAAATTCCTTCCGTTGTCACCACCGGTTGGCACCGGCAGGATCTGATTACCCTCACAGAAACCCTGGTTCGGATCCGGCGGTCCATGGACGTCCTCGCCCATCGCCTCGAAGCCTTGGAGCTCTACCTGGATGATCTGGATCTTGCCTTGCCGATGGAATTGTTGGAAAAGGCCGTCGACAAGGTGTCGCAATTGGTGAGCCAACTTCGCGATGTCACTGATCTTACGACCTACCAAGTCCTGACAAACTCCTTGGTCGAGGTTCGCGGGGCCATGGACAAGGCGAGGGACGAGATGACTGCGACGGAAACCGGCTCTGCCAAAGGGCCCTTGAAAGAAATTGCCCGGCAGGAATTGTTGAAGGCCTTTGATGACGCCATCGAATCCTGCGAACAAGCCGGGCATCACATCTATAAGCTCGCCTTGAGCTTCTACTAAGGGTCCGTGCAAAAATAAATTCCGATTTTGCTGCAGAGGATTTGGCTCACTGGCGAGGCTCGACGAGGGAAGATACCCGCAGCGGTCTCTGACCGAGGAGTAACGAAGCCAGCGAGCCAAAGCCTCGCAGCCCTCCGGGGCGGGGCGGCGCCGGGTCATCTGCGTTGTTGCGTGGACGGTCGAGTATCACCGAGGATACACTCCCGCCCACGCGCCTAGCATCTGACCCGGCGGCGCTCCCGCCAAAATCGGAAGTTATTTTTGCACGGACCCTAAGGCCGATCGTCCCCGTTGGCTGGCCATCGAGGTCGAACAGCCAAACCAAACCGCGATTCAAACCGAACCGGACGGCGAGCTTGATTTCCGGTGGATCTCCACAAACCCCTCATCGAAGCATAGTGGCGATAGAACTGGCCATTGTTACGCGGATGTCAGCAACAGGTGACGGCCATGTTAAAAATGAGCCGAGGGATCACTCGCCTTTTGACTTTGCGCGCCCAATCGCAGCATAGAAAAGGGGATGAGATTCATAACGACCTTTCTATTCGGGATTCTGCTCGTGGGTTGTGCCACCCACAGGACTGGTGTTTCCAAACACGACCTCTTTGATGACATCAAAGTGGATCAAATGGTTGACAACAATGTGTCTGACGCCATTCTTCAAAAAACCGTCGTGTGTCTCAATGCGCGCCGTGAGACTCGGACGGTCAACGGCACGACGAACATCACGGTTAACTGGATCACAAATGCCATCGTGACCGTCCTCACCAACCAGACCCTCCTGATTTCCACGAATTACCTGGTGACCGGAATGACGAATTTGGCCCCCCCGGCGCCGGTTTTTTCGGCCGCTGATGGACCGGTAACCGGCACGGAAGACGCCTCGGCTGTCGTCGATTCGTCGCCCCCCCTCTACATCACAAACTCCGTGCCGTCGATCACGACCAACCTAACCGTTTCGATTGCCAGGAATCAAAGCGCGACCGTTTCTCCGATTCAGACTAGCGCAAACAGCCAGTATGTCAGGACATGGAATAATCAGATCACGACCCTCTCGAACAATGTTTCCATCTCGCTCATGACCAATCAAATCGTCACAATGGAAACCAACCAGGTGCTGAATTATCTGACGAATTTCACGGTCGTCCCGATCACCAACGTCAATATCACGCCGGTTCGACAGCTCCAACACGAGTATTTCCTTTATACGGAGCTGCTCGCTCCTCCCGATTTCACCCTCCAAACGGGTGAGTCCCTGGTCTTGCTGGTCGACGGGGCGCGATATGGCTTCAGCCCGGGTCAATCCGGCACCGCCTTTGTGGGTCGCAAGGGATTCAGCTCAGCCTTATACCGGGTTAATCCCGAGGTGCTGGTGGCCATCGCCAACGCCCGCGAGGTCAGACTTCGCCTGAAAGGGATCAATGGCGTCATTGAACGCACCATGAGCGCCAGCAGCCGGCAACGATTCCATGATTATCTGCTGAAATTTTTCTCGGCGGAGACCCGCGGTGCTTCTGAGTTGTCGGCCATCCACACCGGTTCGAACCGGTAATCAACGGCCTTTTTATTCTTAATCCCCATGAAAAACGCCCTCATTATCCTTTCCATTTTCTGCACGATGCTTCTTGCCAGCAGTTACCTCCATCGTGGCAAAGCCCGCCAGCAGGCCGAAGAAAGTGCCCGGGAAATTGTGACTCTCTCGAATAAGGTGGTCGAGCTGGAAACCCGTTTAGTCATGAACCAGGCGCTTGCCGTGGATGCCCAGACCAATTTGCAGGTCCGGATCGAGAAATGCACGAAGGAAACCGCCGCCTTTTCCAACCGCCTTGCCCAGGTTTCAAAGCTGTTCCATGCCGCGCAAAAGGAATCGCAAGCTGTCCACGCCGAACTCGAGTCCAAAGCATTGCGCCTGAATGAAGTGGAGGGCGAATTGGACAACTCAAGCCGTCGGCTGGAACATCTCAGGCTCTTGGAGACAAACCTAATCGAGCTCAAGGCCAGCCTGTTATCCGTGACCGCGCAACGCGATCATGCCCTTCAGGAATCCCGGAGTGTTCAAGTGGAAAAAAACGAGATCGAACACCAGTTCAATGATCTCAATGCCTTGCGTCTTCAGACCAAGAAGCTCGAGGAACAAGCCAGGCTCAACCGGCGCGTGGCCCGTGGGATATCCGCGGATCAATACAATCGCCAGGCTCCTTTGACCCTCGAATCCAATGGAACCGTCAAGCCTTTACCCCCGGTCAGTCCGCTTTCCGAGACCCGGTAAACCGGCGGTTCTTGCGGATTTCTCGCGGAAATAATCTGCGAGCATCAGCGAGGCAAAAACAAAGGGAGAGTTGCCTTGGCTGCAACTCTCCCGCGAGGCGGCGAGCAGGTTCGCCGGCGGATGCCGGCAAGTCACCGTTTACGGAATCACGATCCGATAGAACGACAGCGGCGGATCATTGGGGATGCTGTTGGTGAGGGTTAAAACACCGCCGGTGCCGGCCACAGGAGTCCCCGTGTTGGTCCAGGACACCGGATGGCCCCCCATTTCCAGCGCCGACTGAAGTTGGTATGAATAGCCTTCCTGGGACTCAAACCGGATCAGCAGATTGTCCGTTGATTTTTTGACGATCAATACCGGTGGATTGGGCTTGAGGTCAGGAGTTCCGGGTTTTGCGGTCGGAGTGCGAGCTCCACGCGCGCTCAGCACGGCATAATCGCCGAGGGCGGTCCAGTCGGAAGCCCAATTCTCGGACGCAAACGCGCCGAGGTAGGAGGTGGGGATGAGGAAGCCGTCGTTGGACGGGGTTTTGGCGCCGGATAGGGCCGGGCTGCCGGCCTGCAATCGGGGATCCAGCGCGCCGTTGTTGGTCCGGCTGATGCCGGCCAGCATCGGGTCCACCACCCGATTGCTCAGGTTGGCCTCGGTCCACAGCACCTCGGCCCGGCTGTCCACGGCCAGATTGGTAATGCTGTTGTTCATTTGGCTGCCCGCGGAGAAGCCCCACCAGATGTTGTCGGTGATAGTCAAAAGGCCGTCCGTCAACATCACGCCGGACTTGGGATCGAGGTTGACGCCCCGTCGGCCGAAGTCGGTGTAGATGCTGTTATGGATGCGGGGGGCGGCGTATTCCCGGATCATGAGGGCATCGTTGTTGCCGCCGGTGCCGCCGTTGCCCACCCCGGCGCCGATAACCGTCGCGTTATACAACTGGAAATTGGAGTAGGGCTGCAAAGGGGCGGCTCCGGTCAGGCCGCTGGGTTCCCCGTTGAGCTCGGAACCGAAATTGCGTTTGTCGGGGGCCTGGATGGCAAACAGGAACTGGTGTTTGCCGCTGTGGCCCTGGTCGGTGTCAAAGGCGTCGTCGTCGTTGAAAGCGCTGACCAGGTAGCGGGTATTGACGGTGCCGCCCCAGAACTCGAAGCCGTCGTCGGCGGTGGCGTAAGCCTCGACAAACTCGATGGTGGTGCCGCGGCCGACGGCGCCGAAGGTCAGGGCGTTGACTTCCTTGTTGGCCTCGATGGCGGCGCCGCCATGCCGGATGGAGACATAACGCAGGACGCCGGAGCTGTCGTCGTCGTTGCTGCCTCCGAAGCGATGGACCCATTGTCCGCCGACCTGGACATCGGGCAGGCCTTCATAGACCTCGTATTTGGGATTGGCGACATTGCCGGCGGCGTCGATGGCCGAGTTGACGCGGGCGTTGCCGAGGAGGATGACGCCGCCCCAGAGTCCGCGCTGGTAGAGGTCGATGTCGGTGGGATCGAAGACATCGTCATTTTCGGCGGTGAAGATGATGGTGTTGTTGGGGGAGCCTTCGGCGTAGATTTTTGCGTTTTGGCAGACGACCAGGCCGCCTTTTTGGACGGCGGCGGCGCCGAGGTTTTTGCCCTTGATGACGGTGCCCGGCTCGATGAAGAGGGAGGAGCCGCCCAGCAGGTGGCAGAGCCCGTTGAGGACATAGGTGTTGGTCCGGGACCAATAATTCGTCCCGGCCGGCAACGGATCGGTCACTTGAACGGTGTTGGGAGCGTCAGCTCCGCCAGGAACAACGATGCCGTACTGATACAAAGCCGTCCATTTGGCAATCCACAGATCCTGAGAGCCAAAGGCGCCGAGGTAGGAGGTGGGGATGAGGAACCCGTCGTTGGACGGGGTTTTGGCGCCGGATAGGGCCGGGCTGCCGGCCTGCAATCGGGGATCCAGCGCGCCGTTGTTGGTCCGGCTGATGCCGGCCAGCATCGGGTCCACCACCCGATTGCTCAGGTTGGCCTCGGTCCACAGCACCTCGGCCCGGCTGTCCACGGCCAGATTGGTAATGCTGTTGTTCATTTGGCTGCCCGCGGAGAAGCCCCACCAGATGTTGTCGGTGATAGTCAAAAGGCCGTCCGTCAACATCACGCCGGACTTGGGATCGAGGTTGACGCCCCGTCGGCCGAAGTCGGTGTAGATGCTGTTATGGATGCGGGGGGCGGCGTATTCCCGGATCATGAGGGCATCGTTGTTGCCGCCGGTGCCGCCGTTGCCCACCCCGGCGCCGATAACCGTCGCGTTATACAACTGGAAATTGGAGTAGGGCTGCAAAGGGGCGGCTCCGGTCAGGCCGCTGGGTTCCCCGTTGAGCTCGGAACCGAAATTGCGTTTGTCGGGGGCCTGGATGGCAAACAGGAACTGGTGTTTGCCGCTGTGGCCCTGGTCGGTGTCAAAGGCGTCGTCGTCGTTGAAAGCGCTGACCAGGTAGCGGGTATTGACGGTGCCGCCCCAGAACTCGAAGCCGTCGTCGGCGGTGGCGTAAGCCTCGACAAACTCGATGGTGGTGCCGCGGCCGACGGCGCCGAAGGTCAGGGCGTTGACTTCCTTGTTGGCCTCGATGGCGGCGCCGCCATGCCGGATGGAGACATAACGCAGGACGCCGGAGCTGTCGTCGTCGTTGCTGCCTCCGAAGCGATGGACCCATTGTCCGCCGACCTGGACATCGGGCAGGCCTTCATAGACCTCGTATTTGGGATTGGCGACATTGCCGGCGGCGTCGATGGCCGAGTTGACGCGGGCGTTGCCGAGGAGGATGACGCCGCCCCAGAGTCCGCGCTGGTAGAGGTCGATGTCGGTGGGATCGAAGACATCGTCATTTTCGGCGGTGAAGATGATGGTGTTGTTGGGGGAGCCTTCGGCGTAGATTTTTGCGTTTTGGCAGACGACCAGGCCGCCTTTTTGGACGGCGGCGGCGCCGAGGTTTTTGCCCTTGATGACGGTGCCCGGCTCGATGAAGAGGGAGGAGCCGCCCAGCAGGTGGCAGAGCCCGTTGAGGACATAGGTGTTGGTCCGGGACCAATAATTCGTCCCGGCCGGCAACGGATCGGTCACTTGAACCACACCTCCAGCGAGGTGCGGTGAGATAGTCATGGCCGCGGCTAACGCGCAGCAGCCGAGTATGGATTTTTTCTGCATAGTCACAATGAGTTTGGATTGCTTTTAGTTTGCACTTAACAGGTCACGATTGGATCAGGCACAGGTGACGGATTCGTGGAGGTCAAGTGAACTCTCCGTGACGATGGCAAATGGCAGGCGCGAATCGTCAAGGGCGCCGGCCGGCGCGGTGTATCGGGCGCTTTGGTTCTTGGCCGAGCCCCCTGCGATTGCCGGGAGTTCTGACGAGGTCTGCGAAGCCTCCTCCGTGCGCGCGACGGAGATAAGGGGAGGATTCAGAATTCGGCGGACAAGGCGAGCGTGAAGGTTCGGCCCCAGTTGTATTGGGAGTAGACGGGACCGTCGCTGTCGGAGCCCATGGTGCGTTTAAAGTCATAGGCCAGCAGATTCCTGGCCGTGAATTTGAGCCGCAAATAACGGTTCAATTTCTGTGAAATCACGAAGTCCAGGGTTGGCGCGGGATGTTCGTAAACATCCTCGCCGGCGCCATTGACGATATAAAGCCTCTCGCCCGTGAGATTGGCCAGCAAGGTGGCCATGGTGCCCGACCTCTTGTTGTCGTAAGTCAGATCGAGATTAATGACATAGGGCGATTGATCGAACAAAGGCCGGGTGGAGGTGGCGTATTTACCCTTGTTTTCGATCTCCTCTTTGCTGAGCGGGACCTCCGACTGGATCAGAGCGAAGTTCATCCCGATCGAAAAACGTTCCAAATCCGAGTCCAGGAATCCCAGGCCTTTGCGCGCCTCGAATTCGATTCCGGACAGGTCGGCCTCGGGAAAGTTTTTGTAGGCGTATTCGCCGCCTTCGAGGCTATCGGAGTATTTCTCGATGGGATCGGTGATATGTTTATAGAAGAGGCCGACCGAGATCACCTCATCGGGCCTGGGGAACCATTCCCAGCGGACGTCGTAGTTGTCGATCGAGCTGATCTTCAGATTGGGATTACCCTGGAAAATCTCATCGCCTGTGGCGTCGTAGCTGCGGTAGGGGGCAATCTCGCGGAAGGTGGGGCGGGCGATGGTCTGGCCCCAGCTCAGGCGCAGGTTGATGTTGGTTTTGAAGCTGTAAACCAGACTGGCGGCGGGCAGGAGATCGACCTGCTCGTTGGTCGCGGCACTGTCTTTGACCCCGTCAAAGCCGGTCATCAGAAGGTCGGTGGTTTCGTATCGGGCGCCGCCGATGGCTTTGAGTTTGCCGGTCAGAGGCACCTCTCCCATGAGGTAACCGGCGTAAACATCGAGCGTGCCGTTATACTGGTTGTTCCCGCCAGGGGCGGTGGTCAGGTAACGACCAAAGTTGAAATTGGTCCGGCCAACGCCCGAGGTCGAAGTCCCGATGTTGACTGTCGTGTAGCCGAGGTCGTTCTCGGTCAGAAACCCATTGGGCGGACCGACCACATAGCGATTGCCGGATCGCGCGTCGTCGCGATAGAGATAGGTGCGTTCAAAGAAGTCGCGTTCCGAGCTGCTGCTGTAGAATCCGAACTTGAAGCTGCCGGGCAGCCGGCCCCAGAGGAGGAAGGGCGTGGTGTCATCAATTTTGAAGTTCAGATTTTGTTCGTTGAGTTCGCGAAAATAACGCGCCGGCCGGTCGGGTTGGGGCTGATTGCTGGCGAAATTATTGCGTCCTTCCGCATCGATCAGCACATGGTAGAAACGATAATCCGGCTCATCCTGGCGGGTGGTGGAGAAGGAGAGCATCCAATCCAACTGGGTTTCAGCCAGGGGCGTGATCAGGTGTTTGCCTCGGGCCTGGTAGACCTGGAGTTCGCGCTCGGTGTAATGGTTCTGCAATTGCACCAGGTCAAAACCGCTCATCGGGGAGGCGGGATTGATATAGGCGCTGGTTTGTTGGCGGGCCTCGTCCTGTATATTTCTGTTGAACAGGAAATTGAACCCCAGTTCCTGATCGGGAGCGACCTGGTAAGCCAGGTTTACACTGCCGCCAAAGTCGGTTTCCATGATGGCCCGGGTGTCGCTCATGATGCGATTGGTCGTCAGATCCGAGGTGTATCGGCCCTGAATGCCTTGGTCGTACATGCCGAATTTCTTGGCGAAACGGCCCGCGACAAAGATCCCCAGCGGCTTGTCGAACAAGTATGCGGTTTCGCCGGCTGAGAAGGCGTATTTGGTATTCAGAGGCGCCTTTTCGCGATGGGCCTGGAAACCGGCGGGCCCGAGGGCTCGCAGCATGTCCGAGGCCAGGTTTGCCTGCTGACGTCGTTCTTCGGCGCGGGCTTGCGTTTCATTCCGCGACGAATTTTGGAAACTGGGCACCTCGGGATATTGAGAGCCGATGGGATACTTTTTAAGGAGCCCGGGCAAATCGTCCGGACGATTTCCGAGTCCGAACAAGTCAATCTTGCTTCCCGGGGCAACCAGGAAATCGTCATTGAGATTGGCGTTCGGATTGAAACCGGTTTCCAGAGACAGGTTGAGGAACGGCCGGGCGGGGAAGCTTTTGGTCACAATATCGATCTTGCCGCCGGTGGCGCTGCCCGGTTGATCCGGGGTAAAGGTCTTTGTCGTGACCACTTTCTCGATCACTTCCGCGCTGAAGATATCGACCTGGACCGATTTCCGGTAAGGATCCGAACTCGGGACTTCCGCGCCGTTGAGCGTGGTCATGTTATAGCGGTCGGCCAGACCCCGAATCACAGCATGGCGGCCTTCCACAACGGTCGCCCCGGTGATCTTGGTCACCACATCCGCCGCGCTGCTTGTCCCGGAACGGGAGATCTGCTCGGAACCGAAGGCGTCTTGAACCGCCGCCGCGGACGCGCGTTCCTGCAGCAACTTCGCGACGGTGCCGACATTGGTTTTGGCGGCGGCATCAAAGAACAATCGGGGCGCGACGGTTCGAGGGGGCGGTTTGGGCGGGGGGGCATTCGTGGCGGGGGCGGATCCTCCTGATCCGGCGGTGGACGGGCCGCCGACCTGCTGTCGCGTGTCTTGAAAGAACGTTTCCCCCGCGGCGGCCGGAGCATCGCCGGCCACCGCCCGTCGCGTGCCGCCTCCGCCGGGGGGTGGGGGAACTCCCTGGTTGATCGGGGGCAACTTTGCGGGCTGAGCGCGGGTTTGAATCGGTTTTTGTTCGGCCTTGATCTCTTCCATCTTATCGGATCGGACGTATTGCAGAACAGCCTCCGCGAGTTTTTCCAGCCGGCCCGTCCGGGCCATCCAGAATCCAACCGCGCCGATCAACACCGCGTGCATGACGACGGCGATAACAAAGCTGGTCCTATCCTTTTGTGGTTTCCTGAGGGGTGGCATAAGGGCGGGGACCTTGGGCTCTGGGTGCTTCGGCAATCTCGGCTCAAGACCCCCTTCAAGAGGGCTACTGTCCGATCGTTTCCGTGGCCAGGCCGACCTTGGTTACATTGGCTGAAACCAGCACGTCCAAAACCCCGACAATCTTGTTGTATTGAATGCGGGAGTCCCCGCGGACGACAATGTTAAGGTCGGGATCCTGCTTGCGAAATTCGACCAGCGTTTTCAGCAGTTGGTCCTCATTCATTTCGACGGTGTTAAGGTAAACCTTGCCGGCGCTATCGACCGTGACGTAGTTGGCTTTCGGCGGCGCTTCCTTCGGGCGGCTGGAAGCCGAAGGCAGCGAGATGTTGATGTCGTTGACGGGCGGCGCCGTGGTGATGATGAAGATGACCAGCAGGACGAAAGCCAAATCCAGGAGCGGGGTGATGTTGAGCTCCGACAGGGTATGGTGTTTGCTGGCGGAATACTTTTTCATGCGTTCGCAGGCACGGGGGTTCGCGTGAAATTGCCCAGCGCCGCATACACGGATTCGTCGGATTCTTCAGCCCGCATTTTCCGCAGGGCGTCGGCAATCTCGTCCGCGATCGGACGGTTGTCCACGTAGTTATGCTCCAAGGAGGCGTAGTATTCGGCGGTGAAATTGTCCAATTCCTGGGTGATCGCCCGGATGGTCGTGATCATGTAGTTGTAGGCGAACATCGCGGGGATGGCGACAAACAGCCCGACCACGGTCGCAATCAGGGCGCCGGCCACGCCGGGCGCCATGGCAATCAGGCTGGCCGCCTGCACTTTTGCGATGCCCGAGAAGGTCTCCATCACGCCCCATACCGTGCCCAACAGCCCAATAAAAGGGCCCCCGGCCACGGCGGTGGAGAGAATGATCATGCCTTTCTCCAATGAAAGGGATTGAGCGCTGACCGCCCGTTCCAAGGCCACTTTGACCGATTCGAAGGATGTCGAACTGATCCGCGTTTTTCCCGCCACTTGAATGGGATTGTTCTTCAGGTGGTAATCCAATTCGTCTCCACCGGCACAGAAAACCTCGTAGGCCGGCGCCCCGGGGAATTCCTGTTTTTTCTGGTAGAGCTCAAAAGGATCGCGCGTGGCCCGGTAGGCATGGAAGAACTTTCGACCCATGGTTCGCGCCCGTATCAACTGACGGGCCTTGGTGATCATGACCGTCCAGCTGAACAGCGATACGATCACGAGCATGATAATGGTGATTTTTCCCTCCGTCGTCGCCTTTTCAAAAGCAAACTGAAGCGCATTAGCCAGAATTGGCGTGAAACAAATGTTATCCATATTGCATATTCCCAATGATCGTTATCACGGTATTCGTAATTCGGAACACGATCCTATGGAGAATGAGTGACGGCCGCATGGCGGCCGAGTTACAATTCTGTGAAAGGCCTGTGCGAGAGGCGGCGGCAAACCAACTCAGCCGATCACGACCTGAAGCGCCCGCGGGATGATCTCGAAGCGAAAAGGCGATTGTCCCAGGGGTTCGCCATCGGCTTCAAGCCAGCAGCGCGGTTCGGATAGGACCTGAATCCTTTTGCCCCGGTAAGTGGAGACCTCGGGCAATTCAATAAAAGAGCCATCATACAGTTGGTTTACCGAGCGCAAGGCCTTCAATAGACCGATTGGCTTGATCAAGCTCAGGTCGAAGAGGCCATCGTCCGGCACCGCCACAGGCAGTTGCCTCATCCCGCCTCCGTTATACTGCGCAATGCCGACCGCCAGACTCAAGGTCTCGTGTTCGGTCCGTTGTTCATCGACGACGAGCGTGATCCGGGTTGGCGTGTAACTCAGGAGAGTCGTGAAGATATGATAACGGTATTTCATCGGCCCCAGGTGGCCTCGTTCACGGTCGGCTCCCACCTTTTTGTTCACTTCCGCATCAAAACCGATCCCGCACATGTTGAGGAAATAAGATGACTTTTCCTCATCCTTGACCTGGTAAAAAACACGTCCGACGTCGTGCTTCAGCGTTTTGCCTTTCCGCAGGATCTGGATGGCGGCCTCATGATCGGCGGGAATGTTGAATGTCTTCGCCCAGTCGTTGCCGGTGCCTACCGGGATCAAAGCCAAGGTGACCTGGGCCGGATCCACAGCCGCCTGGGTGAAGATGGCGTTCACGGCTTCGTTCAAAAAACCATCGCCGCCAGCCATCACGAATTTCCGAAATCCCCGCCGGAGGTCATCATGAATGAGTTGAACGGAATGTCGCGGATATTCCGTGAAGCAATGCTGGCGCGGGATTTCGTATTGATCCAGCAGGCGGGCAATCTTCTCCCACGCCTCAGGGTCCATTTGATGGCCCGCGACCGGATTGACCAGGACCCTCCATTTGTCGTTCGCGCAAGGGGGTTCGATCATAGCAGGGCGCGCCATAGGATCATCGCCGTGCCGGATCGGGCCTGTTCATGATGGGCTGGGTTTCAGACCTTATCTGGGGTGGGATGCTGCCAGGGCGCCCGGTAAGGTCGGGCCAGGAGTCGATTGGCCTCTTCGTCGCCGGTGACCCTTCCCTTGGCCTCGTCCCACGCCAGGCTGCGCTGCAATTGCAGCGACAGGTTCGCAAGCACGCACATGGCGGTGGAGGTGCTGCCCTCGGCGATATCAGCCCGGGGCCGCCCCCGATTGGCGATGCATTGCACCAGGTCTTTCATGTGCTCGCGGATGGCTGGCGCGACGTGATACTCGATGCGCTTCTCGGTTTTGTCTTCGGGGAACTTGTCGCTGTCGACCGGGTATTTGGCTTTGGGATCATTCCATTCGCGTTGAATGGGAGTGCCCCCATCCAGCGGGACGAAATCGAACCGGAACACGCTAGCCTTGAGCGTGGCCTTTTCCCCGTAGAAATTTGCGCCCCACCAATACTTCGGATCCGGCGTTTCCCCGAAGTGCCGATGCTGCCAGGTGACCTGGAGATCGCCGTAGTCGAACGTCGCGTTCTGCATGTCGGAGATGTTGGGCTTGCCTTCTTTGTGGAAGTAATTGCCGCCCGTCGAGGAGATCCGCTTGGGCCAGCCCAGATCCATCATCCAGCGCACCATGTCAATCATGTGAATGCCCATGTCGCCAATCGTGCCGTTGCCGTATTCCATGTAATTACGCCAGCTGCCGGGATGCAGGGTCCGGTTGAAGGGGCGCATCGGCGCCGGTCCGGTCCACATCTCGTAGTCGAGGTTTTCCGGGGGGGCTTCGTCCGGGGGATTGCTCAGGCCGCGCCGGCCGTAGCAATAGGTCTCGACCAGCCCGATCCGGCCCAAACGGCCTTCCCGGATCAGTTCGCGGGCTTCGAACAGGTGTGGCGTGCTGCGCCGTTGCGTGCCTACCTGGACCACGCGCTGGTGTTTGCGCGCCGCTGCCAGCATGGCCTGGCACTCGACGACATCCACTCCAATCGGTTTCTGCACGTACACATGCGCCCCGGCTTGGACCGCCGCGATCATCGGCAGGGCGTGCCAGTGGTCGGGCGTGCCGATCAGCACCAGGTCAAGGTCCTTTTCCTTGAGCATGTCGCGGTAATCGTTGTAGGTGCGCGGGGTTTTCTTCGAAAGCTGGCGTTGCGCCACAATGTCGGCCGCCTCGGCCAGCATCTTCTTGTCCACGTCGCAAAGCGACACCACTTCGACCGGGGCGACCTGGATCAGGCGCAGCAGGTCGATCTTGCCATACCACCCGCTTCCGATCAGACCCACCCGGAGTTTCTGGTCGGCGAGATCGGCGGCGAAGCCTGGGAATTCCGTTAGCACGGCGGCGAGTCCGAGACCGCTGGTTTGGAGAAAATTGCGGCGGTTCATTGTAAGCCTTTTCTTGCGTATTTGCACTTTATAGGTTTATTCGGAATGCACTCGAGACTACCAGACTGAGCCGGGACAGGTCAAAGATCATGTGCGCGTTCATCGGCCGTTCTGTTATGCGTGCCGGAATCCAAATGCGGGTGCGGTCTGCCGTCCTGCTTCAGCCGGCGGTTTCTCGGCTCTTGCCCTTCTGCCTTTGGGCGTCGAACCATTTTTTGAGTTCGACCGCGATAAAGACGATCAAGCCCACGCCAACAATCTTGACCCATGCCGTTGGACTGATGGGCGCGCTGTGAAACAGCTTGTTCATGAACGGCGCGTAGGTGAACAACAGCTGGGCGGCCATCATGGCCATTACGCCGCCGACCACCCAAAGGTTTGAGAAAACGCCCAGCGAAAAGAACGGGCGCGTGAGCGAACGGCAGTTCAAGAGATAAAAGGTCTCCACCATCACGATGACATTCACCACGGCCGTCCGCGCCTCGGGCAGCGCCGCGCCCTGGCTTCTTTCCCAAAGGAACAGCGCAAACCCGCCCGCAACCATGAACAGGGACACGAGCCCGATGCGAAGCATCAACTGCGGTGTGAGGATGGGCTGCGCGGGTTCGCGCGGCGGACGGGTCATGATGCCTTTTTCTTTCGGCTCGAAAACCAGCATCAACCCGAGCAGCAGCGCGGTGCTCATGTTGATCCACAGCAACTGCACCGGCATGACCGGCAGCGCTGTGCCCATGACGATAGCCGCAAGAATCAATAATCCTTCGCCGCCGTTCGTCGGCATGGTCCAGGCGATGAACTTGGTCAGGTTGTCGAACACGTTCCGGCCTTCCTCAACCGCCGCTTCGATCGAGGCGAAGTTGTCATCGGCCAGAATCATGTCCGCCGCGCCCTTCGACACGTCTGTGCCCGTAATGCCCATCGCCACGCCGATATCGGCTTGCTTGAGCGCGGGCGCGTCGTTTACGCCGTCGCCGGTCATCGCGACGATGTGGCCTCGGCTTTGCAGCGCCTTCACCAGGCGCAGTTTTTGCTCGGGCGCGACCCGCGCGAAAACCGCCGCGCGCTCCGCCGTGGCGGGCAATTGGTCGTCGGGGATTTGTTCCAACTCCTTTCCGGTGATGGCCACCGGTTGGCCGTCGCTGCCCTTGCCGCCGCGCAGGCCGAGTTGCCTGCCGATGGCCACGGCCGTGCCCTTGTGGTCGCCGGTGATCATTTTCACCTCAATGCCGGCGCTCTGGCATTGGTCCACGGCCCGAATGGCCTCGGAGCGCGGCGGATCGATCATCCCCTGCAAGCCAAGCATAGTGAATCCGCCTGCCACGTCATCGTGAGTCAGTTTGGCGGGGCTTTCAGGCATAAACCGGCGCGCAAAGGCCAGCACGCGCAGGCCCTCCGCCGCCATCGCCTCGCCGGCTTGCGTGACAAGGGTCGCATCCAACACGGTTTCGGCGCCGTCGGCCTCGAGGATTTTATCGCAGCGTTCGAGGAGACGTTCCAGCGAGCCTTTCATATAAATGACCTGACGCTCGGCGTTCCGGTGGAGCGTGGCCATATACATATGCTCGGACTCGAAGGGGATCACGTCCAGGCGCGGGAGATGTTCGCCGCTTTCCTTGGCTTCAAGCCGGGCCTTCTGGGCCGCGACGATGAGGGCGGCCTCTGTGGGATCGCCCTCGACTACAAGGCGGCCGTCTCTGCGGACGAGTTGGGAATCATTGCACAGCAGGCCGGCCAGGAGCGTTTCGTTGAGCGCCGGATCCGCGGCCAAATCCGCCTTCTGGGCATCGCATCGGATGTCCCCGTTTGGTTCGTAGCCGCCGCCGGTCACTTCCCAAATCCTGGCTCCGGCCCAGATGCGGCTCACGGTCATCTGGTTCTCCGTCAGCGTGCCAGTCTTGTCCGAGCAAATCACAGTGGTGCTGCCCAGGGTTTCGACGGCGGGCATCTTGCGAATAATGGCGTGGCGCCGGGCCATCCGCGCCACCCCGATGGCCAGCGTGATGGTGACCGCGGCCGGCAGGCCCTCGGGAATCGCGCCCACAGCCAGCGCGACCGCCGCCATGAACATGTCCGCCGCTCTCTCGCCGCGCAGCACCCCAACGAGGAATGTCAAGGCCGCGAGGCCGAGAATGACATAAAGCAACAGTCGGCTGAATTGGGCAATCTTTCGCGTGAGCGGCGTCGAAAGGTCCACTGCCTCGTGAATCATAGTGGCGATACGGCCCATTTCCGTGCGATCGCCCGTCGCGATGACCACGCCTGCCGCCTGACCGCAGGTGATCAGCGTGCCGGCGAATCCTAGATTCTTCCGGTCACCCAGCACGGTGTCGGCAGACAGCGGCTGAACGCTCTTCTGCACGGGAACCGACTCGCCGGTGAGGGCGGCCTCCTCGACCTGAAGGCTGCGCACCTCGAAAAAGCGCAAATCGGCGGGAACGCTGTCGCCCGATTGCAGCAATACCACGTCCCCCGGCACGAGCTCGGCCGAGGGCACGCGCCGCTTGCCGCCCTCGCGCCGCACGGTCGCCTCGGTCCGCACCATCTTAGCCAATGCCTCAATGGCGCGTTCGGCCTTGGATTCCTGGAGGAATCCCACGACCGCGTTGATGAACACCACGCCAAAGATCACCGCCGCGTCCACCCATTCGCCCAACGCCGCGGAAACAACCGTGGCCGCGAGCAGGATATAGACCAGCGCCTGGTTGAATTGCTGAAGAAACTTCACCCACGCCGGCGTGCCGCGCCGAGCCGTCATCTGGTTCAAACCAAACTCAGCCTGGCGGCGCCTGGCTTCTTCGGCGGACAGGCCCTGATGGAAGTCCACGGACAGACGCCGCGAGGCTTCCTGGGTCTCAAGCTGATGCCAAGGCGCGTTCATCTCCACGTTATTCCCCAAGGAAATGGGGTGGGACTCCTTGTTTGGAACAGACAGGGTTGCGTTCATTTATAGGAAACCCGGCGGGCGTTTGGAGGGGACCGCCGGCTTGGCGCGGGTCTTGGCCGGCGACGCAAGGCGTGTTCGTTTCTTGGGCTTGGCTGTGACTGTGATGGTGATGCGTGTGTTGCACGACGGGCAATTCATCTGACGGCCTGCCCAATCCTTGCTCGCCAGAATGGGCTGTCCACAGATGGAACAATTGAAAGTGAATTCCTTCATGCTGTGTTTGGTTTGGTTCATGATAGCTCCTTAGCGCACGACCAGCACCGGACATGGCGCGTGGCGCACGACGCGACCGGCGGTGCTGCCCAGCAAGGCCCGCTTCAAACCGGTGCGGCCTTGCATGGCCATCACGATGAGGCCCACGCGCAATTCCCGCGCCGCCTTGTCCGAAAAATCGGTCGGGACAAGTATTCGGCGCAAACCGCGCATCGGCGATCTCATCGGTTTGGTCGAGCTGGTCTTCATGGTTCTATCGTCGGGTTCTGCGCCGCGGTATCCAGGCCAAACGAGGCATTCTACCAATTCCATTTCCCCCGTCAAACAGCAGGTCGTGTTTAGACGACCTGTCGCGCGGCGTTATGACTGCCATAGGGGGTTGGCACGCGCAGGGAGCATTCCGGGTCGTCGCGCCACTCGCCGTCTACGAGGAAGCGGCGCTGATCCGCACCGGATCCGGTGTTCAAGCCGGGGCTTGCACGCTCAAGACGGAGTTGACACCGCCAAATGGATTGGGGGTGGTTTGCCGGGCATGCGGATCGGGCTGATAGTCCCCGTCCACCACCACGCAGTATTCATAAGTGCCGGGTGGCAAGGCCAAATCCTTCACCCACCGGCCCTCGCCGAGCGGAATCATCGGTGTCGCCTCGGGCCGCCAGTCGTTGAAACTCCCCGCGATCCTGACCGTCGCGGCAGTCGGATGGGAGAATTCGATGTGAACGGATTTGGTTCGGGATTCGTTCGCCGGTTTGTTATTCGCTTTTTCTTTTTTCATGCGATCATCTTTCTGTGGTTTCGGTTTCGGGGCGGAGTTCCGGCGGTGAAGGAAGCTCTGCCTCAAAGCTCTCTTTTATCAAGCTCGCTGCCAGGCCAAGGCGTTGGGGCAGCGGCTCGGAATTCCGCCGAGTGGCAAGTTGCTCTTGCCGTCGACCCGGTGTTTCGCCGGGCGCTGCCTTCCTCGGCAACGGCCTATGCCAATGGCCAATAGCTGGCGTCGTGCCAGCGTGCGTTTATCCTGCCTTTGTGCTGAATGGCAACGGGTTGAAAGCGGAGGCGCTGGTGGTTATCCGCCACCCGGTGGCGAGTGGGAATCCACTCATGAGCAGCGGCGATCCACGCTTCGCCGAGAACTCTTCAAGTGTTCTGCGGACAGCATCCAGTTGCGGGCCGGTGTAAAAGTCAGGGTTGGATTGTTCCCAAGGTTGCCTGCCAACAAGGTCACGGCTTGTTCGCGATGGTGGACGAAGCGGGGCAGACGACATCGGGTGCGTAGTCTCGGGTCAAAATTAGATTTCGGCAAAGGGCCGGCATCGGCGTTGAATTCATGGAATTTCCTCGGGGCTTCCTTGTACTGGCTCCCGGGTCATCTCCAACTGCTTTTCCATATCGCGCAAGGCCTTGCGCAACGCCTCACGGATTTGCGGGCCATCGTCGAGCACGAGGATTTTCTTTCTCATGGTTTCAGTGTTTTTTGCCGGACACGGCGCGTCGCGCGTTCGCTTCCCGGTTGGATTCGGTTTGGGGGTTGGGTTCGCGGTCATTGCGTCGGAAGGTCATCGGGTTTTTGTTTCGGAGCACGGTGAGGGAGTGGTGAATCGTGCCTTCAGCATCTCGCGAAACAGCTCATGGTCGCACGACACGTAGCGAAAGCCCGACGCGCGGTTCTTCGCGCGTTTGGAGCGGCGCTCCATCGGCTCATTGATCAACTCGCGGATTGTTTGCAGCAGGCGCAGCACGTTGAGCGGCTTCTCCATCAGGGCATCCGCGCCCGCCTGCTCCGCCAGTTCCCGTTGCTCGAACCGCCCTGTGATAACGATCACAGGCAGGAGCGGATTGACTTGTGCCAGCCATTCCAAAGTGCGCCAGCCGTCTTTCACCGGCAGGCCGAGGTCCAGGAGAAAAAGGTCAATCTTCTTTTCTCCGAATTCCTCAATGGCTTCCTGCCCGTTTTCGGCCGAGACGACCTCGTAACCCTCCGCGCGCAGGACTTTGCTCAATGCGTCACGGATCGAACTCTCATCGTCCACCACCAGTATTGTCTTTTTCATAAATGTGCGCTTTCCAGCAGCCAGTGCCTTGTCGAACGCGGGATAGATCCGGTTTCAGGAATCGTCAATCCCAAGCCGGTATGCCTCGGTCCTCCCGACAGCCACGCTTGCCTATCGTTCGTAGCAGGTGGTTTCTTCCCGATCTGAGGTTGTCCCACGGGCTGATCGGGCCGCGGGACCGGTCACTGGCGGTATTGATCAGTTTTATTATAGTCGCGCGTCCGCTTCGTTTGCTTCATCATGTACGCATGAAGCGCGCGAACAGGAATCCCTCTAGCTGGCGATGTGCCAGGGGAGTATTGCCGATGCGGCCTGCTCGTTTGCAGGCGCTTATGCAACGCGCAGCGGCAAACCATCCGCGCCCCGTGGTCGGTGGGGAATCCAAGGCTGGCCGATCACTGCTCACCTAATGAATGTTAAGCCGCAAATTTTCGGGTTTGTTGTGGCCGTGGTGGTGGTGGCCGGGTTGGTCGGCTGGGCCGGCTATTCCGCCTGGCAGGAACTTCGTCTGCTGTGGCGGAACTTCGGCACGGTGCAGACCGAGAGTTTTCACCTGGCGGAACGCATCTTGACCACCGTCGCGGAATTGAACGAAGCGGTGCAGCGTTTCGATTTGCACAAGAATCCGGCGGACCGGACGGCCTTTGAGAAAATGGGCGAGGAATTGAAACTCTGGCTCAAGACGCAGAAAGGCTTTGTGACGACCGCACTCGAGGTGGACCTGCTGCACCAGATCGAAGGCGCCTTCGAGCAGTATCTCACAAGGACGCGCGATTTGTTTCAGGCGGAGGGGCAAACCGATTCAGGGGCGCCGCCGAGGCCGCTGCTGGAGCGGTTGGACGAACGTGACGCGCAGCTTCTGGCTCTCACCGGGAAGCTGAAGGTGGCGGAGCGTGAAGCGCTGAACCAGTTCGTCATGCAATCGCATCGTTCCGTGGAAGTCCTGCAATGGCTGTTGGCCGCGTCGGTCATGCTGCTGGTGATCCTCGGTTTCACCGCCACGCGGCTGATTTACCGTGCCCGCATCGCCCCACTCCGCGCCCAGGTCATTCAAAGCCGCGCTCGCGCGGCGCGGCATGAGAAACTGGCGTCGCTCGGCACGCTGGCCGCCGGCGTGGCCCACGAAATCCGGAATCCGCTCACAGCCATCAACGTCCGCCTGCACAGCTTGAAGAAGAGTCTGGCCGCGAACTCGTCCGAACAGGAGGACGCTCTGGTGATCGGCCACGAAATCCAGCGCCTCGAGCGCATCGTGCAGGAGTTCTTGCAGTTTGCCCGCCCCACCGAACCCAGGCTCCACACGGTCTCCGCCGACAGTTTGCTCGCCCGAATGCAATCGCTCTTCGGTCCTCAATTGGAAAAGACTTCCATTCGGCTGAACCTGGAATCCGTGCCGGACCTTTGGGTGCGGGTTGACCCGCATCAGATGGAACAGGTGTTGATCAACCTGATTCAAAACGCGGCCGAGAGCATGGAGAGCGGCGGCACGATTACGCTCCGTTCCCGCACCGGCCGGGAACGCCTTGCGGGCCGCACCCGCCCTGTGGTCATTATCGAGGTAAGCGACACCGGCAAGGGTATCCCACCGGAAGTGCGAAAGCGGATGTTTGACCCGTTCTTCACGACCAAGGAGGAAGGCACTGGCCTGGGCCTGGCCATCTCGTGCCGCATTCTGGAAAAGCACGGTGGCGCGTTGGAGTGCCGCGACGATGTGAATCGCGGCACGACCTTTGCCATCCTGCTGCCCCACTCGGAGCCTGTAGCCAGCCATGAACCCGCAGCCCAAAATTCTGCTGATTGAAGACGACCCCGGCATCGTGGCGGGGTTGAAGAAAGAATTGCAGTCCGAAGGCTATCACGTCGCCACGGCCACGCGCGGCGACGACGGTTTGGCGCAGGCGTTGGCGCAGGCTTTTGATGTGGTCATCACCGACTTGAAGATGCCCGGATTGTCCGGTCTGGAGCTGGTGGGCCGGTTGCACCCGGCCAAGCCCAAGCTTCCCATCGTTCTGGTGACCGCGTTCGGAACGACGGAAACCGCGATCGAGGCGACCAAACGTGGCGCTTTCGACTATGTGCTCAAGCCGTTCGATGTGGCCGAACTGCTCGATCTCGTGGCGAAAGCCGTCGCCTGCAACCGGCTGGCTTCCGAGCCCATCGAAGTCGGCGCGGCGCAATCCGCGCGGACGGCCATCATCGGCAACAGCCGCGCCATGCAGACTGTGTACAAGGAAATTGGCCGCGTCGCCGCCAGCAACGTCACCGTGCTGATCCGCGGCGAAACCGGCACGGGCAAGGAGTTGGTCGCGCGCGCCCTTTATCAGCACAGCGCGCGCGCCGCCCAGCCGTTCATCGCCGTCAATTGCGCCGCCATTCCGGAAACCCTCCTCGAGAGCGAACTGTTCGGACATGAACGCGGCGCGTTCACCGGGGCGCAGGCCCGCCGCCTCGGCCGGTTCGAGCAGGCGCATGGCGGGACGATCTTTCTGGATGAGATTGGCGACATGACGCCGGGCACCCAGATCAAGCTGCTGCGCGTATTGCAGGAGAAATACATCCAGCGCGTCGGCGGCAATGAGAGAATTCCGGTGGACGCGCGCGTGCTGGCCGCGACGCATCGTGACCTCGAGAAAGCGATGGAGGAGCACCAATTCCGCGAGGATTTGTTCTACCGGTTGAGCGCGGTCACCATCAGCTTGCCGCCGTTAAGCCAGCGCGCCGAGGATATTCCCGACCTGGTGAAATATTTTCTCCAACGCTCCGCCGCCGAATTGGACCAGAACTCGCCCGCGATCTTGCCGGAGGCCATTGCGTTTTTCCAAAGCCGGAACTGGCCCGGCAACGTTCGCGAGTTGGAGAATGCGGTGCGCCAATCGTTGCTCCTGGCCCGCGGCTATCCCGTTGGAATGGATCACGTTCAACAAGCTTCCGCGCGCGGCCGCAAACCGGCAGTCGCCGCCGATCAAACTATCGCAAGTTATTTCAACGACCTGCTCGCCCGCGCGCAGTCGGGCGATATCGAATGCGCGCGAGCCCTGATGATTGAAGATCTGGAGCGCGAGTTGTTCACCCGCGCTATTCAACTGGCCCAAGGCAATCAAGCCAAGGCCGCGCGCTGGCTCGGCGTGACGCGCACCACCATGCGAGAGAAACTCACCCACTTCGGCGCGCGGCCCGCGGGCGAAACTACGGATCAACCCCCCCAACCGGATTCTCAACAATGACTTGGTTTGAATGGTCGGAAGCGCTGAGTTATGTGGTGACCATCTTCGGTCTGCCGCTGGCCATCCTGGTGTTCATGATCGAGCAACGGCGGCAGCGGCAGAACGAGGAGGAAGAAATCTACCAACGGCTTTCCGACGAATACACCGCGTTTCTCAAACTGGTGCTCGCGAACCCGGACCTGCAATTGCTCCGCAAACAGGCCACACTCGAGCCCCTGACCGACGAGCAGAGCGAACGCAAGCTGGCTATCTTCAGCATCCTGGTTTCCCTTTTCGAGCGCGCCTACCTGCTGGTCTACGAGGAGAAGATGGACAAGCAGACCAAGCGCCTCTGGCAATCGTGGGAGGACTACATGCGAGAATGGTGCCGCCGAAAGGACTTTCGCGGCGCCCTGCCCGAACTGCTCAAGGGCGAGGATGAGGATTTCCGGGAGCACATCCGCAAACTCGCCGAAGCGGAAGCGGCAAAAGGGGGCTGAGGACTGCGGCTTCCCGGCAGTGATTCCGAGGGTTCCCAAGTGGCCAGTCGGTAGCCATAGGTGGCCTCCCGCCCGTCACTTCCCGCGTCAACCCTGCACCCACACAGCGCGCCAACCGCTGGAATTCGGCCCGGAGCGTGGCATGGCATCGCTGGCATGGCAATCGCTAGAGTAAGTTAAACCCGGCCCATCGAGGCTGGGAGACCATGATGACCCTTTTGATAACCATGAAGTTTTCCGCCTCCAAGAAGCCCTTCGCGCTGTCGGTCCTAATCCTGATCCACCTGCTCTTTTTCGTCTTCGGGACGCAGGCCCAGCCAGACATCAAAGCTCGCCTGCCGGTTGATTTCGAAAGCGAGGTCATTGCCGACACGCCGCAAAAAGCATGGTTGACGTTTGGGCTGGACCGCCTCGCGCCGCTCCAATGGGCGCCATTCGCGGACATTCCTTTGTGGCAATACCTGAGTTCGCTGATTTACATCTTTCTCGCGTTCTACGTCTCGAGGATGCTGGACGCGTTTATCAGCAGCCGGGTGAAGAAATGGGCGGCGCGGACTGCCACAACGTTCGACGATGTGCTCGTCGATTTGCTGCGTGGGCCGGTGCGGATCGTGTCGTTCGTGATTCTCCTCCACATCGGGATGCAGGTTTACGCCTGGCCCGCCGTCCTCGAAGACTTCTTTTCCAAGGCTCTAAAAACCATCGTCGCGGTTTCCATCACCTACGTGCTGCTCAAGGCCGTTGACGCGTGGGTGCGTGTCTGGAAAGAGCGCACCACAACCCCGGAGAACGAGCAGTTCAGCCGCCAACTGCTGCCGCTGATCAGCAAGACCCTGAAGGTATTCGTCGTGATCGTGGCCGTTTTGGTCACCTCGCAGAATCTCGGACTGAATGTCACGGGTCTGATCGCCTCGCTCTCGATCGGCGGGCTGGCGATGGGCCTTGCGGCACAGGACACCTTGGCCAATCTTTTCGGCGCGGTGGCGGTCCTGGTGGACAAGCCGTTCAAGGTCGGCGACCGCATCAAGCTCGATCAGGTGGATGGCACGGTGGAAACCATCGGTTTCCGCAGCACCTGCGTGCGCAATCTCGATGGCCACCTGGTCACCGTGCCAAACAAAACCATGGGCAACGCCACTATCACCAACATTACCGCGCGCCCCAATATCAAGTCGGTGATGAACATTGGCATCACCTACGACACGCCGCCGGACAAAGTGCTGCGGGCCGTCGCCATCCTGGAGGAGGTTTATCGCTCCCACCCGATGACGCACGACGTGTGGATCAGTTTCGACAAGTTCAACGATTTTTCGCTGAACTTGCTCGTCATTTACTGGTGGAAAAGCACGGTATACAAGGATTTTCTGGCGGGCATGCAGGACTTGAACCTGAAGATCAAACAACGTTTCGGCGCCGAAGGCATCGAGTTCGCCTTTCCGACACAGACCGTCCATCTCCAGCGGGATTCGGGAGTGCCAGCGAAGGGCGATGCCGCCCCAACGGCTATCTTGCCGTCGCAATTGTGATCCCGACGACAGCCACAAGGTAAGCTCCATACATCGCCAGCAGCACCCCGCCTTCGCGCCGGCTCACCCGGAAACCGGTCCGCAGCATCCAAAAGAGGACTGTGATCATCACAAGCATTGCTGGCAAATTGAACAATTGCGTCACACGATCCATTGCGACGCTCTGAATCACCGCCGCCGTTCCTATGATCAGGCTGAGATTGGCAACGTTCGCGCCCAGCACGTTTCCCACCGCCAGATCGCTGACGGCTTTCCGGGATGAAGTGACTGCCGTCACCAGTTCCGGAGGCATGAACGCTCCGAGCCTATGGCATTGTCGGCAATTCGGCGAGTCTGTTTATCCGCGCCCAGGACCAGGATGTCATTATCGTGGACAATCCTGCCGTTTTATATCACGGGCAAAGAACAGGCGAAGATTTCCGGGCAGGTCGAAAGGCAACCCATGTCATTCCGCATCGAGGCGGGCACCAATGTGCTGCGTTGGGCCTATGGTAAAAACGCCCTCAACTCCCAGGGCGAGCATGGATTGATCCAAAACCAAACGCTTGAAGCTTGGAGTGCCGTAAAACGATAAGACGATAATCCTCACGAAGAAGACCCGTGCGTAGACGTGGAGTCCGATCGGGTATCGTTCGAGTAGAGGGGAAGGAGCAAGACAAACTGCGAACCCTTGCCCGGATGGCTTTGGACGGTGATTTGGCCGTGGTGGGCCTCCACAATGGCTTTCACTAGGCTCAGCCCAAGGCCCAGGCCCTTCTGTGACCGGCTTTTGTCCCCACGAAACAGGCGGTCCCAGATTCTCGGGAGATCTTCCGGGGGAACGCCCATTCCGTTGTCCTCGACAGTAATTTTTGCCTGGTTCGATTCCTCTTGAGCCTGGATCCTCACCCAGCCGCCCGCCGTATTGTACTTAATCGCATTGTCCACCAGGTTGCCCAAGGCTTGCTGCAATCGAACTCGGTCGGCCAGCACTTCGAGACCCGAGGGAACATTGAACGTGAGCTGGATCTGCTTTTCTTCGGCAATAATTTGGTAAAGATCAGCCACGGACTCGACTAATTGATCCAGGAAACAGGAATCCCGGTTCAATTTCAAGGTTCCGGCCTCGGCCTCCGAGATGTCCATCAGCATTTTCAGCATCGTAAGCACCTGCTCGGATTCCTCCAAGGCATCGGCAAGGGCTTCCCGCATCGCTTCAGGATTGGAGGGATTCTGCAGGGCGACTTCGGCTGTTCCCCGGAGCCGGGCCAGCGGTGTGCGAAGATCATGGGCCACATTGTCCAAGGCCTCTCGCATGCTCCGGATCAATGCTTCGTTCCTGGCAAGCATTCGGTTGATCAACTGGACCAGGTCGTCGAATTCATCCTGGGATGGGCGTGTGGGCACTCGGGCGTTCATCTGGCCGGTTTCAATGATCCGTCGCGCGGTGTCTCCCAGTTGGCGCACCGGTTGAAGGGCGCGATGGGTGAGCAGTGCCCCGCCGCAAAATCCAAGAATCACCACGGCCAGGAGGACCAGACCGAAGGCCAGGCGCAGACGCCTCAACAGCGGCTCCGAGGCATCCACTGACTTCCCGACCTGCAACACCCGCCCGCCGCTCAGCAGGGATTCCGTGAAGATCCAGCCTGCCTGACGCTCATTGCCCGGAAGCGTCACCCATTGATCCCCCGCGGATCGAGGCCCGATCTCGATCCGTTTGAGATCGAGTCCTTCCCAGGCTTGGGGCACGCTCAGAAACAGCGCGTTGCGACTGGCCCCAACCACCCTCACAAAGAAGGCATATTGGTCCGTGTTTTGTTGGTGCAGAAACCGTTGCCGAAGCCCCTCCAATCCGCCAGCTTCATACCAGGCGCGGTATTCCTCGAGTTTGGCCTTCAAAATATCTCTTTCGCGCAGCCGAATCGAGGTGGCCAGGACGTAGTAGGCCACAAAAAAAAGGCTGGCGGCCGCCAGGGTGAAAAACGCGGCATACCAAAGATTGAGTCGGATGCTGAAATTACGCCGCCGAAACCCGGATAGGAAGGAGTCCTCCGTTCGGGTATGGCGGGGGGGATGGACGTTGGATCCGCAATCAGCCCCCGGGCTGTTCCGGGGCGATTGGATGGATTCGGAATTGGCGGGAATCGGATTAGGAGGCTCGGAGGACATAACCAACCCCGCGCAGGGTGTGGATCATTTTGCGGTCGAAATCCCGGTCGATCTTGTTGCGCAACCGGCAGACAAGGACATCCACCACGTTCGTTTGCGGATCAAAGCTGTAATCCCAGATATGTTCCATGATCAACGCTTTTGACACACATTTGCCCGCATGGCGCATCAGATACTCCAGCAGGGCGAATTCGCGGGCTTGGAGGTCGATCTTTTGGCCGCCGCGAGTGACTTCGCGCGTGATCAGATTCAAGCTCAAATCCCCAACAGTCAATTGGGTTGGCTCCGTCGTGGTTTGTGTGGCCCGGCGAATCAAGGCTTGAAGCCGGGCCAGCAATTCACTGAACGAAAACGGCTTCACCAGGTAATCATCGCCTCCGGCTTGGAGGCCCTTGATCCGGTCATCGACCGACGCTCGCGCGCTCAGAATAATTACGGGCAGGCCGAGCTTGCGGGAGCGGAGTTCTTGCACCAACGCCAAACCATCGAGCTTGGGCAGCATGATGTCAACGATCGCCGCGTCATAGGGAGTCGCCAAGGCCAGCGCCAGGCCGGCTTCCCCATCGGCGGCATGATCCACCGCATGGCCATTTTGCCGAAGGCCTTTCACCAGGAAGGACGCGATCTTTTGATCATCCTCAACCACCAGCAGACGCATGGAGTCATGATCGACCATAACCGAATCGGGCGCCAGATTATTCATGATACGAGAACCGGGCTGCAGACCGGATCAAGACCGGCTGCAGCCCGGCGAGGGAGCCGAATCGATTCCTAACGTTCGGATTCGTCAACCACTATGTATCGACTCCCCCCTTGGCTCCAGATTCTCAGGGTGATCTTTTTGCCCTTAAGATTCTTGGTGGCCTCGACCGCGTCAGCCGCGTTGCGGACGGCTTTGCGGTTGATTTCAAGGATCACATCCCCGCGCCTGAGACCGGCCTCGTATGCCGCCGATTCCGGCTCGACTTCGGTGACGAACGCGCCCTGGAGATTTGACGGCAACCGGAGCTGACGTCGCATGGCCGAATCCAGATCCGTCACGCCGACTCCATCCAGGCCATCGCTGGACTCGCGATCCGAGTGGAGTGCCGATCCCTTTCCATCGTCCTGGTCCGGCATTTCGGCCAGGGTGACGCGGAGGTTCTTGGTTTGTCCATCGCGGAGGACCTGAACCTGGACGGTGGTTCCCGGGGCCTTTTGGGCGACCGTCATGCGCAATTGATGGCTGGATTTGATCGGTTTATCATCGAGCTTGACGATGATATCCCCGGTCTTGATCCCCGCTTTGGCGGCCGGGCTGTCCTCGGTGACATCACTGACCAGCGCGCCTTGAGAGGTTTCCGACTTGAACTCCTTCGCCAGGTCAGGGTTCAGTTCCTGGATCATCACGCCCATGTAACCTCGGGTGACTTTTCCGTCCTGCAAAAGGCGGTCCATGATGTTTCTCGCCAGATTGATCGGCACGGCGAAACCGATGCCTTGATTGCCTCCGGTCCGGCTCAGGATTGCGGTGTTAATCCCGATGACTCTGCCTTGGGCGTCGATGAGCGCCCCGCCCGAATTGCCGGGATTGATCGCGGCGTCGGTTTGAATGAAGTCCTCGTAGTCCTCAATGCCCACATTGTTCCGCCCCACCGCGCTCACGATCCCCATCGTCACGGTTTGCCCCAGCCCGAACGGATTGCCAATGGCCAGAACGACGTCGCCGACCTCGACCGCGTCGCTGTCGGCCACGGTCACCGCGGGCAGATCCTCGGTCTCGACCTTCAGGAGCGCGATATCGGTGCGGGGATCGCGCCCCACGATTTTGGCGGTGAATTCCTTTTTATTGTGATTAGCCAAAGCGACTTTCACCTCGTCGGCCCCGTCCACAACATGGTCATTGGTCAGAATGTACCCGTCCTTGGTCATGATGACGCCCGAGCCCAGGCTACGTTCCTTCCGGGCTCGAGGTTGGGATGGGTTGTTATCCTCGGGGCCGAAGAAATATCGGAACATCGGATCGCCTCCCCAGAACGGCATCGAGCGCCGGGGGTCGGCTTTGACCACGCGGCTGGTGAAGATATTGACCACCCCCGGCGCCGTTTTCTGGATCACCGGAGCGTAGCTATGCACCGCGGTGTTGCCGCGGGCGGGTGGAGACGTTTCCACTTGGACCTCAGCCTTGCTTTTCTTGCTGCTCTGGGTCTTTTCCGGACGGTCCAGGGCGTTGCCACTGAAACTGTATAACAGCAAGCCGGCCACGGCCGCCAGCGTCCAGGTTAGCACTCGATTTTTTGCTGGATTCTTCATAGTCAGATTTCCCTGTTTCATGGTTCGTGTTTTTCTGTGTCTTTAAAACCTGGAGTAAAGAACCACACCTGGATTGCGGAAACCTTGCGCGAAGATTACAAAATGGAAAGGTTCAACCCGGATCGGGTCCTGAGTGTCGTCGAGACAGGCTCGGAAGCGACCGGCGGGGACCGAGGCCGGGTCGCTTCGGCAGGAAACCAAAGGTTCCTCGTGAAATAATGCCTTTGCCACTCCCGATTGGGCCCGTTGTTCCACGGCGAACGCGGACTCCCTTTCAAAGGTACGGATGAACTGTGAACTGGAATGCCGATGCCAACAGGGGTCTCAGCCGAGCCCCGGTTTTCAGGCCCACCCCGTGCCAAAGCAGTGTCAGATCGAGGCGTGACGCCGCTTTGATGGAGAAGGTCGCCGGAAAAGGCTGGTCTATAGGGGTATTCCCAAAGGTTGGGCTACTTAAACACGCCTGAATAAATCCTATCGCCCTTGGGCCGTCCAGGCAGCCCGCCCGGACTCGAGTTCATCGGCCAGAGGTGTCGCCTCGTAGACTTTTCGCAGGGCGTGGAGAATGGCTTGACTGTGGACCGACACCGCTCGGGCCTGTTGGTCTGTATAGGCAAAATCCAGAACCAAAGACTGGATGTTTCCGTCGAAGATGATCCCGACAAACTCGCCCTGCCGGTTGACCACAGGGCTGCCGGAGTTGCCTCCGATGATGTCCGCCGTTGAGACAAAGTTGAACGGAGTCGTCAGGTCGATGCTGGACTTTTTGGCCAGCCAGCGGGGGGGAAGGTCGAAGGGCGGTTTTCCCTGATGTTCGTTCGAGCGCTCAAATAAGCCCTGAAAGGTGGTCTGAAAAGGAATGGATTGTTTTTCCTGCGTGTAGCCTTTGACGGCGCCAAAAGCCAGGCGCAAAGTGAAGGTGGCATCCGGATAAAACTGGCCTTTCTCCAGAGCGAACCGGGCTTGAACGATCCGCCCGTAGGCCTGGCGCTTGATCTCTTCCTGGGTCTCAAGGGTTTTTCGCACCGAGCGCGCTTGCTCATCGGCCAGACGGGCCAGTTCGATCATCGGATCGCGAGCGGCTGAGACTGCGGCGGCATCTCCCTGCCAGAGCTGACGGCGGAAGGCAACGTCCTTGACTCGGGTCTGTCGCACCAACTCGAAGGCCCTTTCTCTTGGCGATATTCCGTTCAAGACCTGCCGCACCAGCGAATGATCGGCCCCCAACTGACTCGATAACCAACTCAGGGAGTCGGCCAGCTTCAGCGTCTCCAAATCGTCGTAGAGCGGTTCCTCCGAAAACAGCTCGAACTCGAGCGATTCGCGATTGGAATCGCGGTACTCCCGAAGGCGTTCGCCATTGGATTTGTTTTTTTCCTCGGCGCCGCGCAGCAAGGTTCGGGCGATGCCGAACAGGGTGCTGTTGAATCCATGTCCGGACTCGAGGAGCGCATGGCGCAAACCCTCCCTGGCAATGATCTGTTGAGCCGCATCGATCTGGTCCCAGGCCGAGGCGTGATCCCGAAATTCCGGCTGGGCGCGCAACGCATTCCGGGATTGTTGTTCGGCCGTTTTCTTGGCCTCGATGAACCGGGGATCCTGAAGACAGGCGAACATGCCCTCACGGGCCTTGCGGCCGTTTTCCACCCCAAAAAGAAGGTCTTTCGCCCGGCGGGCGTTTTCCTCGCTGCGGGCGCTGTAGGCCGATAGCAGCACCTCCAAACGATGAAGCCGGCTCAATACATAAGGGAACTGGCGGTCGCGCAGATCGGTGAGTTCACTCACGGTCAGCAGCCGGCTGGTGCGGCCGGGATTTCCCGAGACAAAAACCAGTTCGTTTTCCCGGGGACCGCCCGCGCTCCACTTGAGGTAATGCCGGATCTTGGCCGGTTTCCCGTTTTCATAGGCCCGAAACAGACAAATATCCAAATTAAACCGGGGATACTCGAAATTATCGGGATCACCGCCAAAGAACGCGATCTGTTGTTCCGGGGCAAACACCAGCCGGACATCGGTATACTTCTTGTAACGATACAGATGATACTGACCGCCGTGGTAAAGGGTGACCACATCGCTCCTCCACCCGGTTCGTTCCAGCGACTCTTTCTCGATGGCCGCCATGACGGCCCGTCGCGCCGCAAACGCCTCCTCCGCGCTGAGCCCCGGTTTGACGGCGGCATTGACTCGATCTGTCACGTTTTCAATGCTCATCAACACGTTCAGTTCGAGGTCCAGGCAACGCTTTTCCTCCTCGGGGCGACGGGCATAAAAACCGTCACGCAAATAATCATGCGTTGCGTCCCCGAATTTGTGCAAGGCATCCGCGCCCACATGGTGGTTCGACAGGATCAGGCCATCCTCCGACACCAGCGAACCCGAGCCGCCGCTGTTGAATCGCACCGACGACAGTTGCAGATGCTCCAGCCATTCCGCGGAGGGATCGAACTGGTGTCTTTCCCTGAGCAATTGGCGGGGAGGATCGTTGAAGAGCCACATGCCTTCATCGGACCAGACCGGCAGAGATTGTATCATAAGCAGGATTAACCAGGGACAGATGGGTGAGTGTTTCATGGGTGTTGATGACAGGTCACAGGAGCTTTGCATCGCTTTGATCCGCGGGTATTCGAGACATTGAGTATCAAAAAGGCAATGAGTTAGTTGGGCTTCATCGAGACGCCGGGGTTCGGCCTAGTCGAGCCGGACCGAACAGTCGTTCCCGGCCTGTCAGGTAAAGCCCCAGCACCAGAAAGCCAAAGGGAATCAGGGCCAAGATATTCGCCCAGGGCCCGGCATAGAACGGATTGTGAGCTTGCGCCCATTGCGTGACCCGGGTGTCGAGGTCCCCCAGGAAACCGGCCATGAAGGCAATAAGGATCCCCGCCAAGGCCCCGCCGGCGATGTAACCCGACGCCAGGAGCACCCCGGGACTTTTATCGCCCTCGGCATTGAGTTGTTCTTCGGTGAGTGATTGGTGACGGTGTTTGTGACGCAGGTAACGGTCGACACTCCAGCGAACCAGGCCGCCCACCAGGATCGGGCTGGAGGATGATAATGGCAGGTAAACCCCTACCGCAAAGGCGAGCGACGGAATGCCGGCCATCTCGAGCACTACCGCAATCATGACGCCAATCAAGACCAAGCCCCACGGCAGCTCCCGGCTCAGAATCCCTTTGATAATGTAAGACATCAAGGTGGCCTTGGGCGCGTCGAACTTCCGCACTTCGGACCCGTCCGGCCGTTGTTTGTGGACGCCGTTGATCCCGGGATCCACCAGGTAAATCACGCGGCCCTGGTCGTTCACCAGGTATTTTCCGGGTGGCGCGCCTTCCAGACCGGTTTTCCGCCAGACACGGTAACTTTTCGGATCGGTCTGTCCTTGGGGACCGGTCAGTTTTTCCTCGCCTTCAAGTTCAGAACCCGCCGCGATGAGATCCGGGGAGAAATTATGCCGAATTCTCCATTGAACGTTTCCCTGGCCATTGACCAGGTAACTCCCGGAGGGCAAAGACAATCCCTCCGGCAAGGCCGATGCACTGTCGATTCTCCAAACCCGATAAGGCCCTCCCGGGGGGAGATACTCGCCGGCGGGCGCCTCCGTCAGACCCGATTGTAGGCTCGCAGGAATCCTCGAGATCGGCCGGGTAATTTTCTCGCAGGAAATGGCGGGCACATAGATGGTCGCGGTCTGATTGAGCTGAAGAAGGATGGGCCCCAGGATGAGCGCCGATCCCAAGGCGCCCAGCAGAATCGCAATCTGCTGAAACCGCGGCGTGGCGCCCACCAAAAAGCCCGTCTTGAGATCCTGGGATGTTGTCCCCGCATTCGAGGACGCAATGCATACAATTGCCCCGACCGAGAGGGCCGTTACGTAGTGGGAAGGCTGGGTCCAACCCAGAACCAGAAACACCAGGCACGTTAATAGGAGGGTCGCCACTGTCATGCCGGAAATCGGATTGGACGACGAACCGATCTCGCCTGTCAGACGCGACGATACCGTGGCGAAAAGGAAACCAAAGAGCACAATTAAAAGGGCGCCCAGGGCGTTCATTTTCAAAGGGGTGGCCAATACAATCGCCGTGAGCAAAACCACAATCCCAATCAGGACGGTTTTCAGAGATAAATCGCGGTCCGTCCGTAAGACTGTCGAACTCCCCACATGTCGAGGACTGGCCAGGCGAAGACTGCCTTGAAGGCTATGCCAGATGATCGGCAAGGATCGCACCAGGCTGATGATGCCCCCCGCGGCGACCGCGCCCGCCCCGATATACAGAATGTAAGCCCCCCGTATTTCCTGAGGCCCCATCTCGCTGATCGGAATCGTGCCAGGGGGCAGCACCTGACTCAGGCCATTCCCGAAAAATTTGATCACCGGGATGAGAACCAGATAGGCCAGGACACCGCCGCCACACATGATTCCCGCCAGACGAGGACCGATAATGTAGCCGACCCCCAGGAGTTCGGGCGAGATCTCCGCCGCAACAGAGCCGGCGTTGAAGGGCGCTCCGAAGACCTTTTCGGGAACGTCGCGCCAACCCTTGAAAGCCACCATCACGGTCTTGTAGAGCAAACCAATCCCGAACCCGGAAAAGATCGTGCTTGCGCCGCGTCGCGCTGAATCGGATCCCGATTCTGTGACTGCCCCGTTTTTCGCCGCCATGTCTCCCGGATGCGATAGGGCCGCGGCCTTTAGAATTTCAGCGCAAGCCGTTCCCTCCGGATACTTCAAGGCGCCATGTTGCTGGACGATCAGGGCTTGTCGCAGGGGGATCATCATGAGAATGCCGAGCAATCCTCCCAGCACAGCCACAAGAGTCACCCGCACGATCTCGAGATCGAACCCAAGAATCAGGATGGCCGGCATGGTAACGCCCACCCCAAAGGCAATGGATTCCCCCGCCGATCCCGCCGTCTGCACGATGTTATTCTCAAGGATGGTCGCCTGGCGCCATCCCAAACTGCCCGATAGTCGAAACAACGTGATCGAAATCACCGCCACAGGGATGGACGCGCTCACCGTCATCCCAACTTTCAAAACCAGATAGAGCGATGAAGCCCCAAAAACCATCCCCAGCAGCGTCCCCACCAAAATAGGGACAAGATTGAATTCCGCCATCCGCGATTCGGCCGGCACGAACGGTTGGAAGCGAGTCGGAGTGGCTGAATGCGGCGAGCCGGGGCCCGAATTGGCATTGGCGGTGCTCTGCGGTTCTGTCATGGCCGGGTCAGACTACTGAAAAGCCCCTGGGTCGTCAAAAAAAAGTCCCGATTGCCGCTCAGACCGCGCAACGCGATGCTTCAGGCCGCTGTGTTATGGGGGCAATCCTTGATTGGATCGCGTATTCTCAGCCATCCCTCCGGCTCAGGCCGATACCAGCCGATACCACTGATCGCGTTCCCGGGGTTCGTAGCCCAGATCCCGGATCAGGCGCTGCATGTCGGCGACTTCCATGTGAAAACTTGCGCCCGCCTGGGAGACCACATTCTCCTCAATCATGATGCTCCCCAGATCGTTGGCGCCGAACTGAAGCCCCACTTGTCCAATGTCCGGCCCTTGCGTGACCCAGGAACTCTGGACATTGGCGAAATTATCGAGGTAGATCCGGCTTAAGGCCTGTGTCCTGAGATAATCCTGCGCGCCCGCCGTTGAACTCCTTAAGCGGGTGTTGGCCGATTGAAACGTCCAGGCAATGAAGGCCGTAAATCCGTGGGTTTTATCCTGCTGTTGACGCAGTCTTTCCAGATGCTCAAGCCGGTCCTCGACTGTTTCCACATGACCAAACATCATGGTGGCGCTTGAAATGAAACCCAATCGATGGGCCGTATCCATGACCTCGATCCATTCCCCGGCCGTGGCTTTGCGCGGCGATACCTGCTTTCGAACCCGGTCGACCAGGATCTCCGCTCCTCCCCCCGGGATCGAACCCAGCCCGGCCTCGCGAAACTGCCTCAGGATCTCCTCGACCGGCATCTGGAACAGATCCCGAAAATGGATGAATTCCGGGGGGCTGAAGCCATGCACGTTGACCTCGGGGAACCGGTTTTTTATGTGGGACAACATCTCCAGGTACCACGAGAGCGGCAGGGTGGGGTGGTGTCCGCCTTGAAGCAGGATCTGCCGCCCCCCTGCGGCCAGGGTTTCCTCAATCTTCCGATCCAGTTCCTCCCAGGTGATGACATAAGCGTCGGGGGCTTTTGAGATGCGAAAAAACGCGCAGAACTTGCAGGCCACATTGCAGACGTTCGTGTAATTGATGTTGCGATCGATGTGGTAAGTCACCACCCGGTTGCCCTGGCCGTCATAGTCCCGTTCCTTGGCCAGTTGGCGCCGTCGATGAGCCAACAAACCCAATTCTTCCAGGGGCAATCGATAAAGACGCATCGCGTCCGAGGCGTCAATCCGCTCCCCATCCCATATTCGCTGGGCCAGTTCATCCTGTGATCGATCCCAAAGCATGCCCGCACTCTAATCGAATTGTCCAAGGAGACAAGCCGGGCCTGTGCTCGGCAGGATCTGCCGACTCTCTCATCGCTCGCACAAGGAAAGGCCCTGTTGGCCGCCCGCCGTTTACGCGGTTCGAAGGCGTTTTTCGCACTGGGCTTCCAGTCCAGAGGTGCTGCGGGATCGCAGTCAGGATCACGTTCTGAGTGCTGAGCAGTCGACTCAAATTTTGGCGGAGGCAGGTGGGAGATGGTAATCGCCTGCGACACCACTTTCCTCTTTTCTCTTTACGGAGGCGATGCTCACAGCCCCACCGCTGTGGCGTGGGCTTCTCAGAATACGATGGCGCTCCATCTGAATAGCCTGACGCATTTCGAGTTTGGGAATGCCTTGAGGTTCTCGGAGTTCCGAAAAGTGATCCCGCCCGGTGCCTTTGCTCGGTATTGGGCCTATTTCGAGGCCGAGATAGCCCAAGGCCGCTTGATTGTCATCATCTCGAATCTCGCTGACGTGGTCGATGAGGCCAAGCGAATCTCGGGCACACGAACACTCACAGGAGGTCATCGCGGATTCGATATTCTCCATGTGGCAAGTGCCTTGAAGATGAAGGCGACACACTTTCTCACTTTCGACGCGAACCAGAAAAAACTCGCGCAAGCCGAAGGATTGAAAGTGCCACTGTGATGACGCTGAAGCGGATTGCGACGACGGCTGAAGATGGGATGCCGGCATACGACGGCACATTGCCTGAAGAAAAATTACCCATAGTCGGGAATGAAGGTTCGGTTAGCGGCCGATCTGCAACATGCGATCGATCGGTTTTCGCGCCCGATTCATGATATCGGTCGGGATCTCGACCCGGGGCTGAAGCGTGCGCAGGCAGTCATACAACTTATCCAGAGTGTTTAACTTCATGTATTTGCACTCGTTGCACCGGCAGTTTTCGGTCGGGGCCGCAATGAACTGCTTGCCCGGGCATTCTTTCTTCAGCCGGTGAAGCATGCCGGATTCGGTCGCGATGATAAACGAGCGCGCGGACGACTGCCGACAGTAAGTCACCATTTTTTCTGTCGAACAGATTTCGTCGGCCAACAGGCGCACGGCTTTGGTGCACTCCGGATGGGCGACAATCGGGGCCTCGGGATATTCCTGGCGAATCTTCATGAGGCTGGCGTGAGTAAACTCGACGTGGGCATAACAGTTGCCCGCCCACAGGGTCATTCTCCGGCCCGTCTGTTCCTGCACCCAGGCCCCAAGGTTTTCGTCCGGCACAAACAACAATTCCTTGTCTGGCGGCGCTGACTCGACCACCTTGACGGCGTTGCCGCTTGTGCAAATGACATCGCTCAGGGCTTTGACCGCCGCGCTGCAATTGATGTAAGCGATCGTGTAAAAATCGGGACGCGTCGCCTGCAATGCCGCCAGCTTGTCGGGAGGACAACTCTCTTCCAGAGAACATCCCGCTTCTTTGTCCGGTAGAATCACCAGCTTGCCTGGATTCAGTATTTTCGCGGTTTCCGCCATAAAATGGACTCCGCAAAAAACGATCACTTCCGCATGGGTCTGAGCGGCCTGACGCGATAAGCCGAGGGAATCCCCCACGTAATCAGCCAGATCCTGGATCTCGGGCACCTGGTAGTTGTGCGCAAGGATCACCGCGTTGACTTTCTTTTTCAGGGCCAGGATTTCACGCGACAGGGCATCCACTCGCGCGGGAGGCGGAGGTGTCCTGACTTCCAGACATGGATCCTGCACGGGTCTCATGACCGACTCGTCATTCATTGGACGAAGTTAAACCGCGGTTCCGGCGTCGTCAATGACTTGCCCCTCGGCGGCGCCCAATTCAAGCTCGGTTTTATATAGCCGGTCAGAAGCGCCGCCCCGTGAGGGCACGCGGCCTCCAGGCTGTTGGAGGCCGGGTCTCCCGAATCGGTTATCGCGAACTCATGAACTTATTAATGGTCCAGGCGCAGCATCACAGAGGTCTGAGCTCCAATCTTCAACTCCCGGGCCGCTGAACCGCCATTTACCGCGATTTCAAGATATCCATGGGATCCGGCCAAAACCAGCGGACTGCCCAGCGGCGCCGCTTCATAAAACGAGAGCACTGGAATGGGTTTTCGGATTCCAGGGACGCGCAGGGAATATTTCCTCGCGGCCGGGACCCATGACGCCGGCAGATTCGTAATCACATTGCCAAAACGATCCACATAGACCGTGGTCCCATGGAGGATTCCTTTCTTGTTTACCGGCGAAAGCCACGGCAACCGCTGGTAACCCCCCTGGCGAGGGCCAAACCGGCTGGGAGGGATCCCACGACCCAAATGGGCGGCCGACGGCGCAAAAACATCCCGCCCATGAAAGGTCGCGCTGACGGGTTGCCTGAAATAACGGGCGTTTTCCAACCGCCGGATTTCCAGGATTTTTTCATTTTCCAGAGCCAGCGATAGGATCCCGTTGTCCGGGCCGACAAAAAAGTAGCGTTTCGTCCGGACAAGGATGGCGGCTCTTGGGCCGCCCACGCCGGGATCGACCACCGCGACATGAATGGTTCCGGCTGGAAAACAATCATAACTGCATTTCAGCGCGAACGCGGCCGAGGACACCTGGCCCGGATCAATTTCATGAGTGATATCCACGATTCTGGCGCGGGGATGAATTCCGTAGATCACACCTTTCATCGCGGCCACAAACCAATCGCGATGTCCAAAATCGGTCAACAAAGTCACCACGCTCATGCTTCAGGGCCTCAAGCCTGGTTTGCAGGCTAGAAACCTTTTCGAGGATGTCAAGTGTTGCATTGTGCCTCGTCAGCCCGCCCAACTGCCGCCCAAAACCCGAAGTTAATTTTGAACAGGCCCTCAGACCGGCTGGGCCAGGGATGGATCCCGGCGATGGCGCGCTTCGGGCAGCAACATCAAGGAGGCAATCACGATCATGCCGGCGCTGATCCATCCCAGGGCGCCGATCGTAATGACACTCAGAGCATGAAAAGCGACCATGGGCGCGATCACCCCTCGAACCCCGGTGAAAAAGGTGTGAATTGCCATGTAATCGGCCACGCGCCCCGCCGGCGCAAACTTGGTCACCCACAAGCTCCACGCGACATCGCCGCCCGCCAATGAAACGCCGAATACCACCCCGCCCAGGATCAGTCCCCACGTGGTTTGACTCAGGAAAAAGGTCAGGATGCCAGCCGCAAATCCCGCGTTCAAAACCACGCGCAATACGAAGAAATTCATGTGGTCAAACAGCCAGCCCCATATCGGGCTCAAGACCAATCGCGCCAGGTTGGGGATCACCCCTGTCAATAACGCGATCATGCTGACCGACAGCGCGAGCCCATACCTTGGATTGGCCAGATACTCGACCCGCATCGGATACATCATCAGATTGGCAAAACCCATCAGCATCCAGCAGATGAGCGTTTGCCGGAATACACGGTCTTCTCTCAGATAATGCCAGGCCCGCAGAGGATTCCGGCCGCCGGATCCCTTCAAAGGCATCGTTGGATACCGCGCCACCCACCCGGCTGACAGCGCAAACGCGGCTCCGAAGATGAGCAGCAACCCTCGGAACCAGCCAATGTGCGCCGACAACAAACGCCCCCCCAGATCGCTGAAGACCGCCGCAGTCGCGATCCGGATCATCACGGTCCGCGCAAATAACCGTCCACGGCGGTGTTGGGGATAGTTCTCCTGATAAATTTGAGTGAATAACGGCACCACCGCGCTCATCAGCGAGGACGCGGCCACTCCGCCGACGATAAAGACGCCGGGGCTGGGCAGCGCGGCCATGACCGCGCAGATTAAAGCGCCCAGGCCAAACGCCCGCGAAATGAACCGCGAGGGGGTGCACTGCGAAGATTCCACCCACTGAACCACCAGGGGAGTCAGCAGTAATCCCACACTGCTCCCCGAAGCCAATAATGCCTTGGCCGATGCGCCCGATTCATACCAGCGCACCGCAATCAACAATAGAAACGTCGAGCCGGCCGTTTCCAGGATTCCTCCCGTGACGGCTCGCCACAGCTCATAACGGTAAGTTACCGCGGTTCGGTCAACCTCAGCCACCTCCGGAGCATAGTCTTTTCAAGTCAAATGCAAACAGAAAAGCATCCAATCCTGATTCGCGTTTTTTTTAGATTCGGCTTGCGAAAGGGATGTTGTTCGCCTAAAATTCGGAGCACAAGGAAAATGCGTATGGCCGTATTGCCAGCCACCCGTCTCTCCCCCGGCATGGAGATTGCCGCCGATGTGCGAAATCTCAACGGCGCCCTGCTGATCAGCGCGAGAACCATTCTTAACAGCCAACATATTGCTCTCCTGAAAATGTGGGGGGTTGAATCCGTCACGGTATCCGATCTCCCGCGGGCACCCGGGCGGAAAGAGGTGGCCGTGGATTCAGCCATGGCCCGGCGCCTGGCCGAGCAACAAATCCAGGAGAAGTTCCGCCATGTTCGCGAAGAGAGTACCGCAGTCCTCATCCTCAAGGAACTGGCCATCCAACGGCTCGCCCGTCGAATGGCGTCCGGTGAACTCAGCACCGTCCCTCGGATCACAACCTCATGCACCCAACGGCCAGCAGCTTCATAGACGAAGTGGGGACACTTCCGTCTTTGCCCGTGCTCTACCAGGAATTGAGCCGGGCTGTGGAGGATCCGAACGCCTCGATTGAGGCCATTGGAAGGATCATTTCGCGAGACCTGGGATTAGCTTCCCGTCTGTTGAAACTTGCCAACAGCGCTTTTTACGGCTTACCGCTGCCTGCCGACACCATCGAGGAAGCGATGCAGCGGCTGGGATTGCGCCAGATCCGCGAGTTGGCCCTGGCGACCACCGTGATCCGCCTCTTTGACCGGGTGCCGTCCGACCTGGTGAGTGTCGAGTCGTTTTGGGAACATAGCGTCGCCTGTGGAACAGCTTGCGCGCTTTTAGCCCGAGAACTCCACGATCCGACACCCGAACGCGTTTTTGTGGGCGGACTTCTTCACGACGTTGGACGGCTGATCATGTATTTGAAGGCGCCGCAACAAAGCGCTGAGATCGGTCACAGATGCCGGCTCACCGGCCAGCTTGATCACGAAGCCGAACGGGAAATACTCGGATTTGACCACGCCGATCTCGGACGCGAGTTACTGCTCCGATGGAGGCTGCCGTCGTCGCTCGCGGACATGGTGGGAAAACATCACCAGCCCGGGCCTTCCGGGGAATGCGGAAGCGACGAAGCCATCGTTCACGTCGGAGATTTTCTCACCCACGCCCTGGGTTTTGGCTGCAGCGGGGAGTTATTTGTCTCGCCCCTGTCGGCCGCCTGCTGGGAACGCTGCCGTCTGTCGGATGACCGAATAGAATCACTGCTGGACGAACTCGACCGGCAACAGGAATCCCTGAGGGATTTTCTGCAACCCTGAACTGCCATGAGCGAGGATTCTACCAAGGCCCTTCCGCCGGACCCTTCGGGCCGTGATATTCAAACGGCCTTGGAGCATGTCGTTTCAAACGTCCTGCGATTGGAATCTTACCAGCGCGAAATCCGGCTCGTCTCCGGGCGTGATCGCATGCTCGAGATCACCTTGGAACATCTGGAGTCTTTCCTCCCCATGCAGGCAGCCGGTTTCTATTTCCCCGATCCGGTCGACCTGACCTTTTCCCGGGTGACCCCGCTCGAGGCCGGGAAACAAGCCTGGCTCGACGTGCGAGTCGGGCAATGCCTGGAGTCGGGCGAATTCGGCTGGGCGCTGAAGCACCCCCGCCCCGCGGTTTTCAACGGGATCAACGCCAACAGCATCCTCGTTCTTGGCGCCCTGCGAGCCGGTCAACGTGTCCTGGGCATGTTTGCCGGCCTGCTGGATCTGAGCCGGATCGCCGCATGGGACATCAACACCATTTTGCTGACCACATTTCTTTCGCGCGCCGCGGATGCCATCGCCACCGAGGAACTCGGCCGTGAGCTTCAGGCGAACAATCAGCGTCTGGAGAAACTGGTCCGGGAACGCAACGCCGAACTGGAACAAAACATCCGTCGCTTGATGGAATCCCAACAGACGGTCTCCAGGGCCGCCCAGGCCATCCAATTGCTCCTATCGACTCAGGAAACGGCCTCGGCGTTGGGCGTTGCGATCGACATTCTGGCCCAGGCGCTGCCTTGCGAATCGGTGCGCGTTGTCTGCGTGCTGGATCCCTCCGCTGAACCATCCCTCAAAACACGGCCTTGGATGGAATGGCGCAAGGATCAGGGAGTAAACACGGACGGCCTGAGTTCGGGCATCGATTGGAACAGACCGGGATTGGAGGACTGGCAGCCGCTGCTGGCGAGCGGCCAGATGGTCTCTTGTCCCACGCCGCTCTCGACCGAAGCGCAAATCCGGGCTTGCAGCGAGTGGGGATATCGCTCGCTCCTGCTGGTGCCGATTCTGTCGGGGACAAAGTGGTGGGGTTACCTTCAGGTGCATGGAAGCGATCCACCACCTGAATGGACCGTGAGCGACCTGGCGATCCTGAACACCTTTGCCCAGAGCATCGGCTTGGCCGTGAAACGCGAACAGGACACCTGGGAATTGCAGCAGGCCAAGGAAACTGCCGAAGTCGCCAGTCGCGCCAGAAACTCCTTCCTCACATCCCTCAGCCGCGAGTTCCGTACGCCCCTCCATGGCATTCTCGAGTATGCCCAGGCCATTGGCCAAAGCCCGTCTTTCCGGGAGGAACACGAGGCGTCCCTGACCGGAATCAGCCGTGGCGCCACAAACCTCCTGGCCTTGATCGACGACCTCGTCGACCTCCACAAGGCCTAGTCGCCAAAACGAATTCCGGCGCAGGAGACGGCAACTGAAAATCATTGCTTTGTTCGAAGGATTATTGTCAGATCGGATTGCTCTTTGAAAACGGCCCTTGCTTTGGCAGGGGTTTGAAACACAGGCAAATGTCTGGGAACCTCGTGAGAATCGAGGACGGTTGCGCCACTGTGACGGGCTACAAACTTCCATGACCACTGGTTAAGGCCGGGAAGGGGAAGTGAGGCTTGAAGCTCGGAGTCAGGATACCGGTTTGCCTGTGCTCGTCTGGCGGCCTGTTGGATTTCGGCCTTGATTCCCGAAATAACCGGCGCCGCCGCTTCTCCGTCAAAGAGAAGGATGAGACCAGACCGCCGATCGGTTTTCGGTGGCAACGAGGGATGGCCTTCATTCTCCGTAATTTGACGGGGCATGGAGGTTTTTTTGTCTTCATGTCCCGCGCTGGTCTTGCGTGAGGCTCGCCCGTGCAAGAGCGGGAGAGAGCCCGGGAAACGTGAACGGATGCCAGGGTGTTATCTGGCATCATCCCCCCACGGGGATGTGGAAACGGATTGACATGAAGAAGATGAATCTGATCGGCGGCATCGCGCTCGTAGCATTTGGGCTGTCGCCCAAACTGGCTGCCGGACCGTATGCCGACCAGGTGGTGAGTTATCAGACCGGCTCGTTGCCAGCGAATCTCAAGAGTTTCACCAATGCATTCGCGGTTTTGGGCGCGCCCTCTCGGGAAACCCCTGGAGCCTTTGGCGGACCCGTGGATCCTTTCAGTCCCCCGTATCTGAATTCCCAGTTGGTCAGCATTGGCGAAGGGGGAAGCCTGACAGTGCGGTTCGAAGAACCGGTGGTCAATCTCGACCAGAAAGAGCATCTGTATGGCCTTGATTTCCTCGTATATGGCAATGCCGGATTTGTCATCACCAACGGCAACTTTAGCGGCGGCGGCATTACGGATGGCACTTTGTTCGGGCAGGCCAAACCGGGCGGTATTCAAGTGCTTGTGAGCGCCAACAACCGGGACTATTACGCGTTGAAATCCGCTCTCGCGCCCGTGATCGACAGCTATTACCCCACCGATGGCTCCGGAAGCTTCGGGATTCCGGTCGATCCGCGATTGGGCTCCGGCGATTTTGCTGGGCGGAATCTGTCTGAGTTGCGGGCTCTCTATGCGGGTTCGGCGGGCGGTTCGGGTTTCGACCTGGATTGGGCCGTCGATGAACAAGGATCACCCGTCTTCCTGGACGCGATTTCTTACCTGCGAATTGAGGTGCTCAGCGGACACATTGACCTGGAAGGTTTTACCGCGGTGACCCTCATTCCGGAGCCCGGTACTGGGTGGCTGTTGTTCGGGGGGGGGCTCTTGCTGGCCTGGAAAGGGCTGCTGGGATCGGGAGGCGCAGAGCGTCGAAAGCCCACAAGGCCGGATCAACAGGCCCGGCCTTCGGAAGCTTGCCTGCCGACTCCAGTGAACCGGTGGCGCGGGTGACTGTGGGCCTCGAAAGGCGAATCGAAGACGACCATGAAACAGCGAATCCTCCAATGGACTGTGTTCATCGCGAGCCTGTGGCTCCTGCGGGCCGAGCAATGGCTCCAACACGATTTTACCAACGACCCAGTTCGGCAAGGCTGGAAATACCACGGCGACAGCTCGCTGTTTTCCTGGGAATCGGTTGCCGGCAGAATGGCTGTGACTTGGGATTCATCGCATTCGAACAGTTATTTTTACCTGCCGCTCATGACGGTGCTCGGTCGGACGGACAGTTTTGAGCTTGGCTTTGACCTGGAGTTGGAAAACGTGCTGGCGGGCGTCGGGCCGGGCAAACCCTTTGCCTTCGAACTGGCTGTCGGTTTCCTCAACATCAACCAGGCCATCCATCCGGCCTTTCGACGTGGGACCGGCACGGATTCGCCCAACCTGATTGAATTCGATTACTTCCCGGACACCGGCTTTGGGGCTACGGTATGGCCGACAATTGTGGATACGAACGGGGCGTTTAATTATGGCGGTAACCAGGACTATCTGCTCCTGGAGTTGGTCCCGGGCGTTGTATATCGCGTTCTCATGCGTTACTCGGCCGAATCCGAGGTGTTATCCACCACGTTGACAAGGGATGGTATTGCCGTGGCGCCGGTTCTCGAACTGCGATTGAGCGGCAGGTTCACCGATTTCCGGGCCGACGCCCTGGCGATCAGCAGTTATAGCGACTTAGGAGCTGAAGGATCGATACTCGCCAACGGATGGATCGACAACGTGAGCCTCCGAATCCCCGATCCCCCGGTCCGCCAGCTGGAGCTGAGTTGTGGCGAAAACGGGTGCCATGTGCGGTTCGCGAGTCTGCCGCATTGGCGCTACACTCTTGAACGTTCTCAAGACCTGCGGCTGTGGGAGGCCACGGGTCCATCTCAGGCGGGCGCCGGCGCTTTCTTGGAACTGGTCGATCCTTTGCCGTTTGACCGGGCTGGATTTTACCGGGTGCGGTCCGAAAAGGAATCAAAGCCATGACGGAGCGCTTCAAGATTCCGTTATCCAGGCCGCCTTTGGTGCGGCGTATTGGGAGGGTGCGGAATCTGATTGCGTCCGATGCCCGGGGCCGGATTTTTTCACGGGCCGGCTTTACTTTGATCGAACTGTTGATGGTCATCGTTGTGATCGGATTACTGGCGGCCTTGCTCATGCCGGTGCTATCGCGGAGCCGGCAATTAGCCCAAAGAACCCGGTGTGTCAGCAACCTGCGACAACTGGGGCTTGCCGCGCAGCTCTATTGGGATGACCACTCGGGTCTGACCTTCCGTTACCGCGGGATTTCCACCAACGGGGGAGACGTATACTGGTTTGGCTGGCTGGCCCGCGGGTCCGAAGGCGATCGGGCATTTGATCCGAGTCAGGGGGTGTTGCATGGCTATCTGAGCGGGAGCGAGGCCATCGCGATCTGTCCGGCGCTTCGGCACTCGATGTCTGCCTTCAAGCTGAAGGCGCGGGGGGCCGCCTATGGGTATGGTTACAACCTCCTGCTTTCCCCGCCCACCCGCGAACCGCCGTTTGACACGCTCTCGTTGAAAAATCCGAGCGGCACTGCCCTTTTTGCTGATACTGCCCAAGTCAATGCCTTCCAGCCTCCCGCTTCGCCAAACCATCCGATGCTGGAGGAGTTTTATTATTTTTCCCTGTATGAACCCACGGTTCATTTCCGTCATGGATCGGTGGCCAACGTTGTGTTTTGCGATCTCCATGTGGGACAGGAAAAGCCCCGGAGCGACTCCTGCGACCCGCGAATACCAGGTCAGATCCTCGGACGGTTGCGCGATCAGATCGTGGATCCGCGCTAAGGCTGTTGCGGGCGAAACGGACCGGCAGGACCGTGACGGTCTCCCGGGTCAAGAGGTATGCTTGACCGCAAGGTTCGCGTGCCGGAGTTTGCCGGATAAATCGAGCGCCACATTGCGCATGATGACCATGCCGAGGTGAGGTTCGCGTTGGGCCAATTGCTGGAAATCATTGCGCTTGACCACCAGGAGGATCGTGGCCTGCCGCGCGATGGCTGACGCGGTCCTGGGCGAGCCATCCAGAAAGGCCAGTTCGCCAAAGATCTGTCCTGGATTCAAGGTCGCCGCGGGCTGTGTCAGGGTGTCCAGGTAGATATCGACCTGGCCTCGCAGGACGATGTAAGCCTCGGTTCCCAGGTCGCTCTGCCGGAACACCATTTCTCCCTGCCGGAATAGCTTCTGTTCAAAAAGACGCGCGATCTTCCGCAGTTCTCCGTCGCCGAGGCCCTCAAAAATGGGCAGGCTTCGGAGCATATTGATGACCGAGATGCCGATCTTGAGGTCTTGGAAGTTGTTATCGACAATATCCGCCAACCGCCGCGCCTGGGCAGTCAGCGGGGCGGTTTCCGAAAGGTAAGCTTGGTTGAGTTTGACCATTTTGACGACGTCCTCGCAGCGGTTCTGTCGGACAAAAAAGGCCGGCAGATAGGCGACTGGAATAAAGCCCAATTGCTCGGCCGTTTTAAGCAGGCGAGGGGAGGTCATCAACACATCCATTTCGAGATAGCGCGCTTGCGACTGCTCCAGGCTCAGCCGGATGGTTTCCAGAAGCATGGCGCCCGTCGAAAGATCGTCGATGGCAAAGGAATCAATGATTTTCAGGCAGTGATCGGTGGCGTCGTAACTGAACGCCAGGCCCGCCACAACCCGATCTTCGCGCTGGCCAAGAAGCAGCCGCGGGGTGGACTCCGGCGGCAGCCGTAAAAATCCCCAGCCCAGGTTGTAGCCGGTCGACACTTCAATCGGCGGGTTGGCGGCCTGGGCTTGCTGGCGCCAAAGGTCAAAATCCTCGAAGCTGGCTTCATGCACTCGCAGGTTGGACTGAAGCGGATAACCCGTGGCGCCATCCCGAACGAAATGAGGCGGCGGCACGCCGAGGCTTTCGAGGACGTAATGGGCCAGTTCACTGACCTGGGGCAGGGACTCCGAGATCGGCAATCGGGCCTGAATCTCCGGGTGGCCGGGCCGCACATAAAAAAGCGTTCCCCCCGCTTGCGGAAGCGCATGTTTCGATGGCTGGTAACCGACACAAAAGAATCCAAGTTGTTCGAACAGGATCTGCAGCGCGTTATCCGTGGCCTGGATTCGGCCCACGGTCCATTGTCCATGCTGGGCCGCCAGATCCGCGATCATCCGCAGGAGCGCTTCGGCCGATCCATCGGTAAAGCTTTCAGGACGGTTGAGGTGGCGTCCGAGGTTGAAAATCGGATTTGGATTGTTGGCGGAATGGGACAGGAGACTGACGCTGCATTGGATGCGTCCGTCCATTTCCGCGATCCAGGTGGGGGTTCCCTCATCGGGATTCAGTTGAGACGCCACCCATTCAGGCTGGTAAATCAATGGGGAAGGATAATCGGGTCCCAAAGCGGCCAACGCAAGGTCGATCCACGCCGGGCTGTCGGCGGCTGTTGCACAGCGGAGTTTCAAGGGCATAGAGTGATCAGGACCATCTTTAGCAGGTTCGGATGATCTTTTGAAAACCTATAAAAGATTGTGTTCAGCCTCAAGATGATTTGACGGATGCAGCATGAGCCCCTGACCAAAATGGGAACTCCTGGATCCGCCGAGAAATGGCTTGCCAGCTGGAGCGTATGAGGCTGATACTTCTCGTTGTCCCGACGGGCTGGCAAGACGGGATGAAGATGACCAGCCTCGACGGCCGGGTCCAGTCATTCTCTCAGCACGGAACATGAATACAGTTCGTTTTGGCATTGTCGGTCTGGGCAATATGGGGCGGTTTCACGCCGATTATCTCCTGGCGGGAAGAATCAAGGGAGCGGTTCTGACGGCGGTTAGTGACGCCGTGCCGGCCAGCCTCGAGCGTTTTCCCGGCCTCAAGACCTTTCTCAAGGCCGAGGAGATGATCCGTTCCGGGACGATCGACGCCATCATCATCGCCACACCGCACTATCTGCACACGACGCTCGGAATCGACGCCCTCGAAAACGGATTGCATGTCCTGGTCGAAAAACCGATCTCTGTGCACAAGGCCGATTGCGAACGCCTCCTGGCGGCGCACCGAAAACCGGGACAGGTCTTTGCCGCCATGTTTCAGCTGCGGACCGATGCGAGATACAAGAAGCTCAAACAATTGGTCAGTCAGGGCGAACTCGGCGAGATCTTCCGCCTGAGTTGGATCATCACCGATTGGTATCGAACCGAGGCCTATTATGCCAGCGGCGGATGGAGGGCGACGTGGAAGGGCGAGGGTGGGGGAGCGTTGCTCAACCAATGCCCGCACAATCTGGACTTGCTGCAGTGGATTGGCGGGCGGCCTTCGCGGGTCCGCGGTTTCTGCCAATTGGGCCGGTATCACCAAATCGAAGTCGAAGACAATGTGACGGCCTATCTGGAGTATCCCAACGGCGCCACAGGTGTGTTTATCACCTCGACCGGCGAGGCGCCCGGCACCAATCGCTTCGAAATTTGCGGCGACCGAGGACGCCTCGTGCTCGAGAACGGAAAGATCTCCTTTGCGCGCAATGAGATTCCGATGCGGGAATTCAGCCGGACCGCCCGGACCGGTTTTGCCCGACCCGACGTCTGGCAGGCCGACATCCCCTTTGATGGCAGCGGCGCGAAACATGAGGAAATCACCCAGAATTTCGTGGAGGCCATCCTGGAAGGAAAACCGTTGATTGCGCCCGCGGCCGAGGGGATTTATTCGGTCGAGTTGGCCAATGCCATCCTGTATTCCTCGTTGATGGATGCCACCATCAGCCTGCCCCTGGATGGCTCGGCGTATGAAAAGAAACTAAACCAGTTGATCGCGGAGTCGCGATTCGAAAAGAAGGTGGTCGAAGTCCAGGGAGAAGACTTCACCCGGTCTTTTCACCGCTAACCCGCTTCAGAATCCTTGAACTAACGCTATGATCTACATGGGTATCGCCGATGAGGCCGGAGCCGCCATCGACACTCAAATCAAGGCCACCCGCGAGCTCGGTTGGCGCCACATCGAGGCCCGCAACGTGCTCGTCGAAGGTTATCCTGCCGCCAATCTCCATGATATTCCCGAACCGGCCTTTGACCTGGCCGCTGGCAAATTGCGGGATGCCGGCATTGAAGTCTATTGCTTTGGATCGACGATCGGGAATTGGGCCAAGAAAATCGATCAGCCGTTCGATCTGACTCTCGAAGAGGTGCGCCGGGCCATTCCACGGATGCAGCGGTTGGGCACCCGGTTCATCCGGATCATGAGCTACGCAATTCGGGATCATGAGGATCAAATGGAATCCGAACGGTTCCGACGGGTCCGCGAAATGACCCGCATGTTCCTGGATTCCGGCATCCAACCGGTCCATGAAAACTGCATGAACTACGGGGGGATGGGATGGCCCTTCATGCTGCGTCTGCTGGAAAACGCCCCCGGGCTCAAGGTGGTCTTTGACACGGGCAATCCGGTGTTCAATTTCGATCGGGCCAAACCCAAGCCCTGGCCCCGCCAGGATGCCTGGGAATTCTACTCCCAGGTGCGGGACTTTGTGGCGCATGTGCATGTGAAAGACGCCGTCTGGAATCCCGCGCGTAACGATGCCGATTATACCTACCCCGGTGAGGGCGATGGCAAGGTCCGGCCGATCCTCAAGGATTTGCTGGCCCGTGGTTATTCGGCCGGTCTGTCGATCGAGCCTCACCTCGCCACCGTCTTCCACGATGCCTCGGTCAAGTCCAGCGAGGAAGTCCAGTTCCAGACCTTTGTGGAATACGGCCGCCGCTTGATGAGCCTGATCCGCGATTTGGAGCCGTCGCCCGCCTAAGGGTTCGTACAAAAATAAGTTCCGATTTTGGCGGGAGCGCCGCCGGGTCAGATGCGAGGCGCGTGGGCGGGAGTGTATCCTCGTCGAGCCTCGCCAGCGAGCCAAATCCTCAGCAGCAAAATCGGAATTTATTTTTGCACGGACCCTAAGCCGGTTTCCAGAGTCCTTCAATCGAAAACAAGGCGCGCCCTACCCGCAGCCCATGGCCATTTCAAGAGGGGCTTAGGCGTTGCGGTTGGTCCTCTGGACACAGCCGCGCTCCGGGCCAAAATAGGAGTTCCCCGGCGGTTTTTTCGCGCACTGCGCCCATGCACCTCCTGCTGGGCAATGCCATCTGGAATTTGAAATCTCAAATCTCAAATTCAGCGAAGCGTGGAGGTTCATCGAAAGAATTGCTGGCCGTATCGTTCCCATACTGGCGCACGGCTCGAAGTTCGGGTAAGATAGAACTCACATGAAACCGGTGTTTTACCTCAGTTTGGATTGTCTGCGCCGTCCATCGAGTTTAATTGGCTTTTTCGTCGTGGGAGGACTCCTGATGGTTGGCGTCCAAGGGATCGCTCGGGACCAGCCTCAATGGGGGGAGGCCTGGACCCGAAACATGGTTTCCACCGAGACAAACCTTCCGGCGGTCTTTGACTTGGCCACCGGCCAGCATGTCAAGTGGTCGGTGCCATTGGGAACAGAAACCCACGGCACGCCGGTCGTGGCCCGGGGCCGGATCTTCATCGGCACGAACAATGACGATCCCCGCGATCCTCGTCACCAGGGAGACCGGGGAGTTTTGCTTTGCCTCAACGAAAAAGACGGACACTTTCTCTGGCAATCGGTGGTGCCCAAGCGGGAGGGCGATATCTTTCTGGATTGGCCCCGCGCCGGTATGTGTTCTCCTCCGACCATCGAAGGGGATCGGGTTTATATGCTCAACAACCGAGGCGAGGTGATGTGCCTGGATCTGGACGGTCTGGCCGACGGCAATGACGGTCCTTACGTGGACGAAAAGACGCACATGGCCTTGCGTGGGGCCGTCCCGATGGAACCTGCCCCGAGCGACGCGGATGTGATTTGGATGTTCGACCTGGTCAGCGGCGCGGGCATTTATTCGCACGATTCAGCGCATTCTTCGATCCTCATTGACGGGCCATTCCTGTATTTGAACACCGGGAACGGAGTGGACAACACCCACAAACGCATCCGGGCTCCGGAAGCCCCCAGCCTGGTGGTTCTGGACAAGGCCACCGGACGGTGGGTGGCCCAAGACAGGGAGGGCATAGGTCCCCGGATCTTCCACGCCACCTGGTCGTCGCCCGCGATGGCAAAGGTGAAAGAACAAACGCGGGTCTTCTTTGGCGGTGGAGATGGCGTGGTGTATGGATTTGAGGCGCTGGCGACAAATGGATCTCCCGCTTCTGACCGTGTGACTGCCCTTCAAAAAGTCTGGCAATTCGATTGCGACCCCGCCGCGCCCAAACAGGATGTTCATCGATTCAATGGGAATCGCCGGGAGAGCCCCAGTAACATTAAAAGCATGCCGGTCTTTCATCAAAACCGGCTTTATGTGACCGTGGGGGGCGATCTTTGGTGGGGCAAGAACCAGGCCTGGCTCAAGTGCATCGATGTCAGCGGCGCCGGAGATGTCACGCCGACCGCCGAGGTCTGGTCTTACTCCCTGGAACAGCATTGCATGGCCACTCCGGCGGTCGCGGATGGCCTGGTCTACGTCGGGGACTGCGGGCGCCGGATTCATTGTGTGGATGCCCAAACCGGCCGGGCCCTGTGGACTCACGATGCCAAGGGGGAAATCTGGGCGTCGCCTTTAGTGGCGGATGGCAAGGTTTACTTTGCCTCCAAACGGGGCGAACTGTTCGTTTTTGGGGCTTCCCGGGAAAAGCGTCTTTTGCACGAGGCGCAGATGGGATCGCCCATCAGCGCGACTCCAGTGGCGGCGAATGGCGTGCTTTATGTCGCGACGATGAATCGTCTCTACGCCCTCCACGTTCCCTAAGGGTCTGAGGAAAATCGGAATTTGTTTTGACACAGATCCCGCAGAACGCCGAGATTCCTGCCACAATGGAAAAAAGCCTTTCAATTCGGGGCAAGGGGATTTACCCTATCTCCTGGCCGTTAACCATCTGCATACCATTTAACAACCATGTCTGAAAAAACGATCCCTCCCCGAAAGCTCTCGGACCGCAATACGAAGCAGGAGATCTTGGATGCGTACGAAAAGACCGTGAAACAACTGCAAGCGCAACAGGAGGCGGCGCTGAATCCCGAGAAGAAGCTGGAGCAGAAGAAAGCGGCCGAAGCCGTCAAAGTGGCTGAGGCACTTTCGCCCGAAGGCGTGGAACAAGGCATTGGCAATCTCAAGGCCGAGGTGAGCAAAATGCTGGTCGAGATGGCCGAAAAGCTTGCCCAGGAGGCCGCCCGTTTTGGGAGTGTCCAGCGGGCGATCGAAGTGAAGCGATCCGAATTGCAGGAGCTCTACGGGATCGAAAAAGAGGCCTCAACCCTGGCCGCCCTGATCGAAGCCCAGCACCAGAAACGCCGCGAATACGAGGAGGAACTGGGCGAAGAACGCGAGGCCTTGGTCAAGGAAATTGCCTTGACCCGAATGGAATGGGAAAAAGACAAGAAGGCGCGTGAACAGGAACTCAAGGAACGCGATGTCGTCGAGAAAAAAGCCCGCGAACGCGAGCGCGAGGAGTATGCTTATCAGCTCAAAAGGGAACAACAACTGCTGAAGGACCAGACCAACGATGAACGGGCCCGCCTGGAAAAAGAGATCCAAACCAAGCGCGAAGCGCTCACCCGCGAATTAGCCGAACGCGAGAAATCGATGGCCGAGAAGGAAAAAGAACTGAACGATTTGAAAGCCCGGGCTGCCGCAGTCCCCAAAGAACTGGAATCGGCGGTAAACAAGGCGGTCAAGGAGACGACCGAGCGCCTGTCCGCCGAAGCGAAGAATCGTGAAGAACTGCTCCGCAAAGATTTCGAGGGCCAGCGAAACGTTTTGAACACCCGCATTCAGTCCCTGGAACAAACCGCGAAAGAACAGGCCGAGCAAATCGCGCGGCTGAGCAAGCAGTTGGAAGCCGCCTATCAGAAAGTGCAGGACATTGCGGAAAAAGCCATTGAAGGTTCCGCCCAGGCCAAGGCAATGGCTGATTTGCAGAAACTGATGGTTGAACCCGGGAGAAAGAGCTCCCCTGAAAAAAATGCATAATCATCCGAACGGCATTCCAATACTGACCGGCATTGCCTTGGCGGTGCTGGGTCTGCTGAGCTCGGGAACCATGGCTGTCCGCGCCGAAAAACTGCGCCCGAATTTGAACCAGAATATGTACATTGGGACCTATACGGGCGGGGCCAGCCGGGGCATTTATCGCCTCGAGTTTAATCCGGCCACAGGCGAGATGACCTCCCCGCAATGTGTCGCCGAGACGCCAAGCCCCTCGTTCCTCGCCCTGCATCCATCGGGAAAATGGCTCTATGCCGTCAATGAGGTCTCGGATTTCAAGGGCCAAAAATCGGGTGCGGTGACGGCGTATGCCGTGAAACAAGGAGGTTCCGAACTCGTCCAGCTCAACCAGCAGCCGACCGGCGGCGCCGGACCGTGCCATTTGACAGTAGACCGCCGGGGCCGGCATGTCCTGGTGGCCAACTATGGCGGGGGGAGTGTGACCGTGCTTCCCCTGGATCGCAATGGCCAGATCTTGCCGCCATTGGGGGTCGTGCAACATCAGGGATCGAGTGTCAATCGACAGCGCCAGGCGGCCCCGCATGCCCATGGGATCTACCTCGATCCCCCCAACCGCTTTGCCTTTGTCCCCGATCTTGGGCTCGACCGAATCATGATCTACCGATATGACGCCCGCAGAGGCTTGCTGGCTGGCAGCCCGGAGCCGGCCTCGATCGGCTCCGCCATCGGAGAACGTGTTTCCTGCGCGCCATTAGCCCCGGGAGCCGGTCCCCGCCATCTGGCCATCCATCCATCGGCGCGGTGGCTGTATGTCATTAACGAGCTCAATTCCACCATCACCGCTTTCGATTACGACATCAAACAGGCGGGTCTGCGCGAGATTCAAACCGTGACAACCCTTCCGGATGGCTGGAAGAGGGGCAACAGCACGGCCGAGATTGCAGTCCATCCCTCGGGCCGGTTTCTCTATGGATCGAACCGCGGCCATGACAGCATCGTGGTGTATTCGATTCAACCTCGGACCGGCATGCTGGCTTTAAGAAAACATGTATCTTCCGGGGGTCGGACACCCAGGAATTTCGCGATCGATCTGACCGGCGAATGGCTGTGTGTGGCCAACCAGGACTCGGATTCCCTCCGCCTCTATCGCATCGATCTTATGACAGGAGATCTTACAGCCACCGGCCAGACCGTTTCCGTGGGCAAGCCGGTCTGTGTGCTGTTTGCCCCGTCTTCCGGAGAGTGATGACATCCAATTCGCAGGCGCATCCTCCGAACCTGCTGTCAGAAGTAGGCTGGAACGAAGTTTTGGCGCGCCGGTGTCAAAAGGATCTGCAAAAGGGTCTTGTCCCCGGCCGCGTGACGGGCGAAGAAAAGCACTTTTACCGGGTGCTGACAGCCCAGGGAGAATACATCGCCCAAATCAGCGGCAAGTTTCTTCATGGCTCCGGGGCATTGACCGACTTGCCCAAGGTCGGCGATTGGGTGGCGGTCCAACTTTTATTGTCGGAACAAAAGGTCCTGATTCACCGGGCCCTTGAGCGTCGCACTTGCTTGTCACGCCGGGTGCCGGGTCGCGAGCTGGAAGAACAGGTGCTGGCTTCGAATGTGGATACCGCGTTCGTTGTCTTCTCCCTGGACGCGCCGGTCGTCACGTATTTGCTGCAACGCTACCTCGTGATGGTGCTCGAGGGAGGCATCCGTCCGATAGTGGTTTTGAACAAAAGCGATCTGTGCGATTGCGTGGAGGACGTGATCCGTGAGACGCGGGAGGTTTGCGGCGAGGTGCCGTTGGTGGCGGTGAGCGCCGAGACCGGCGAGGGGCTGCGAAACCTGCGTTCCTCGATTGGACCGGGAGACACGGTGGTCTTCATTGGCGCCTCCGGCGTGGGCAAGTCCACCCTGATCAACCGGCTTTATGGCCGGGAAGTGCAGGCCACCACCGAGGTCAGGGCCAGTGACGCCAAAGGACGACACACGACCACTTGGCGCGAGTTGATCCTTCTCCCCGGCGGCGGTTGTGTGATTGACACGCCCGGTCTGCGCGAATTCCAGGTCTGGCTGGCGGACGAGGGCATGCGGCGGACTTTTCCGGAGATCGTGGCGCTTCTGGGAAATTGTCAGTTCAGGGATTGCAGTCATACGGTGGAAAAAGGGTGCGCCATCCTGAAGGCGGTCGGCGAAAACCGGATTTCTCCAATTCGCTACAAGAACTATATCCAGTTGTCGCAGGAGCAGCGGTTTCTGGAATTAGCCCGTCAAAGGCCCGATCTGGCGCGCCGCCGCCGCGCCAACCAGCTTTCGCCCCACAAAGCCAGGCGAGGCGGGCGACGCGCTTAAAGCCTGTTTGAAAATTACAAGGGGTGCTGCGGCGAGGGATTTTGACTGAGAAGGTTCTGGGCCAGGTCACGGCCGTTCATTTTCGGCATAACCACGTCGGTTAACAGCAGGTGAACCTCTCCCGCGTGCTCCGCCGCCTTGTGAATGGCCTCGTTGGGCGTTGCCGCGACGAAGGCCTTGTAGCCCAGGTTTTCGAGCATCCGCCGGCTCACCTGCAGACTGGACGGGTCGTCTTCGACCAACAGGATCGTCTCGTTTCCCCGCTTCCGTGCCGTGGCTGTATCTTCCCTGGCGGCACTGGGGGCAGCCCGTATAGCGCGGCAGGTGGATCTGGATGGTGGTTCCGCGGTCTGGTTCGCTGTAAACGTTGATGAAACCCCGGTTTTGCTGGATGACGCCGTAGACCGTGGCCAACCCTAAACCAGTGCCCAGGCCTACCTGCTCTTCGGGCGAGGAATCCTCACAAAAATGTCAAACCGTGAACAACTCGGGCGGCAGATCGATCCTGCAATTGCCGTGAACGGCCTCGGCGGTCTTGATGGCCAGGACATTGGCCGTATAAGCGGCTTCAAAACCGGCCTTCGGCACCCGCTGGTTTTTTATGCAGGCGAGAAACTCGCGGCAGGCATGATAAAGCGGCGGCTCGCTCGCGGTGTTTTGCTCGGCCGGTTCTTTGCCTTGGGACAGGAGTTTGGTGGAATTGGCGACGAGGGCCAGTCCGGCCTCCTGGGAAGGCTGAAAATCCTCTCGGCGGGCATGGACTTCCCAGCCCAGCAGGGGAGCGTCCGTTTCCTTGATCATCCAGGCCCGATTGTCCCGAAGGTAGATCGTGCTATCGGCGCCTGAGTGGACCTCGAAATTTCCCTCGAAAGAACTGGCGAGAGTCGCGTCGTAGACCAGCCGGAATCCGCCGGGGAATTCGAGGATGGCCTGAATGGTATCGGGCACATCGCGTCCGTCGTCCCATTTCAGCAGGCTGCTAAAACCGTGGACGGCGATGGGCATGGCTTTGTGGAACCAAGTGGCGGTGTCGATGGCGTGCATGCCAATTTCCCCGGCCAGTCCGAGAGAGTTCCGTTTGTCGAGCCGCCAGTTGAGTTCCTTTTCGCGCTCGGGTTTGGGGGCTGCGGCGCGCCAGCTCTGTTTTCTATGGAACTGAGCTCGGGCCAGGACCAGCTTGCCCAAGGCGCCGGTGTGGACGAAGCCAACGACATGATTATGGATCGGGTTCGAGCGGGACAACAGGCCGGCTTGGAAGACCTGTCGCCCCGCAGCTTTGGCGGCTTTGACGATGGCCTTGGCGTCATCCAAGGTGTGCGCGAGAGGCGCTTCACAATAAACATGTTTTCCCGCCTGGAGCGCGGCGATGGCAATTTCCCGGTGCTGATGGGTGGGGGTGGCGACACATACCGCCTGCACCTCTTTGTTTTCGAGGATTTTTCGATAATCCTCCTCGAGAGTGGCCTTCGGCGCCCGTTGCGCGCCCCGCTTCAGAAAGGGCGCGTAGGTGTCGCAGATGGCGGCGACCGATGCCTCGGGCAATCGGCCCAGATGCCCCAATAATTCCCGTCCCCAAAGGCCCAGTCCGATCACTCCACAAGAAATCGGCGGGCCCGACTTGTCGCCTTCCTCTGAGTCCGGGGCAGAGGCCGCGGTCTCCGCCGGCCGCAGTTCGACGGCTCCCGAGAGCATCAGGACGGTGGCCAACGAACTGCGGCGCAGGAAATCCCGCCGCTTCCAATCGGAGACGATCTCTTTGTTCATGCAGGGATAAAGGCTGAGGCGCGAGGTTGGAGCGTGTTTATGGGAGGAGTTTGACGCGAAAATTGCGGAAGGCGACCGAACCGTGGTCACCCTGCAGCATAAACGGCCCGGGGTCGGCCAGTTTGTTGTCCAATTCGCCGCCTGTGGGCCGATCTAAAAGCACGTTGTCATGGATCTTCACTCCATTGAGAATCACTGTGGCGCGGTTGCCTTGCAGCGTGACTTCCACCTGGTTCCACTCTCCCGGTTTCAGGGAGGCGAATCGGGCCGGCGCCGCCAGGTTGTAAAAGGATCCATCACTCGAAATGCTGGTCTTGCAGGCGGGAAACGGATCATGGATTTGGATTTCATAGCGGCCCCGCAAATAGAAGCCGCTGTTGGCGCCCTTGGGGATCATGTATTCGTAGCGCGCGACATAATCGCGATATTTTTCCTCGGTGACAAGATCGGTGCCGTGTTCTTTCTCAGTCACCTGGTTGACCAGCATGCCGTTTTCCACCCTCCAACTCGGGCGCCCGTCGGGATTACGCAATCGCCAACCGGTCAAATCCCGCCCATTAAAGAGGGATTGAAAGCCTTGCTTGGCCTCGTCATCGGAAACCTTGGCCTCGGTGCTTTGCGGCGTGGCGTCGCCGGGTTCCTCGCCAGTGGCCCAAAGGATGCCCATCAGCACGTGTTCCTGGAAATCCGGGCGCTGGACCACATCCGTCCGATGACCGAGCGAGGTATAAAACACGCGGCCATCCTCGTAGGCCTTGCACCAGGCGATGGGATAATCCCCAGGGACTCCGGTATTGGGGTGTTTATCGAGCGTGAGGAGGCCGCGCACCTGGCTGCGATTGAATTTTTGCATCTGATAAATCTCGTCATAAACGCGGAAATGGCTGTCAAAATGCCGCGTGGCGGGATGAAAACGATCCTGGACCAGGACTTTGACTTCGACCTGGGCATCATGGGTTTTGAACTGGCCGCCGATCATGTCAATGTAAGCGGGAAATCCCGGAAAAGTATCGGTGGCCGCGTGGAGACCGACAAATCCCTTGCCGGATTTCAGCCACGCGAGAAAGGCGTCCCGATCGGGCAGGGGAAGGTCGCCGGTGGTGTTGTTGAAGATCACGCCATCGTAATTTTTCAGGGCGGCCGTGCTCATCTTGTCGGCCATGTCCTGATCGGTGCGGACATAATCGACCGTGAACCGTCCGCTTTTCTGAGACAGGTCCCCCAGCATTTTATCGACAGCGGGAATGACATCATGGGCAAACCCCTTGGTCGCGGAAACCACCAGGAGTCGCGGAGTGGCCGCTCCCAAGGTGAAAGCCGCCGAAAAGAACGCCGTTGTCAGGCCGAGCACTGAAAGAAACCGATGGCACGGATAATTCATTTTCATAATCGTTAGTTCAAGTTTCAAAGACAGACGACTCCCCAGGAGGTGAGATCGACCGCGTCCAAATCCATTACCCCGTTTTGCCTCGCGGTTCAAGTCCTCTTGCGACCCCGAGCGCTCCCAAAACCGCACATAAGATGCTCCGAAAAAACAGAACCGCGAATAAACGTCAATAGACGCGAATAAAACCGGAGCTTTCCTGCCGGCAGAAACGCTCTGCGGAATGAATTCCGCGCGCCGGCTGGAATGGAGCGCGGGATTGATCCCGCCATGCCGGTTGTCGCAAGATCTCAGACATTCTATCGATGTTCCCAACCCTTCAGGTCCTTCGTGTTTGGCCGGCCGTGATTCGGTTGGGAGTCTCCAAACCGAAGACACTGCATCATTGCCACAAAAGCCAGTCCCGTCAGGGATGCCCAGTCTAATAACCTCGCGCCGCGTGCGGCATAATTCGTCCCGTCAGGGACGACCGATCATAGCCCACCGTTTCAACGGTGGGATCCGGCGACGTCCCATGCCCCCCCCAAAAAAAGCCCCGCCAGGGGCGAAAGAAAATTCCGGGTTTAACTTGTGGGCTGAATGCAATCCTTGACCTATGCCATTCACAGGATCTCTTGCGTCCCTGCTGGGACTCGTGCTCCGGTCGTTTGGCCCCCTCCCAGCGATGAATCGCTGGGCTATGTTCTACCGCCCTGCCGGGCTCGGCGATGCCCGATATTCGCGTCGATGTCTATTCACGGTTCAGTCGTTTTAATTGCGGCGGTTCAAGGGCGCTCGACCGGTGTTGCATTCTGCCTTCGGATCGTGGATACTGCTTTGCGTCCCTGTGTTTAAGCCATTTAGTTGAAAGCCATCGATCTGATTCCGGAGGTTACTATGGGTAAAATCATCATTGTGGCGGGAGTCCCTGGCGCCGGCAAGTCCACGCTGCTGTATGAAGCCTGGAAACGTGTCGAGAAAGAGATGAAATACAGCATCCTGTCTTTCGGGACCGAGATGCTGAACCTGTGCCGCGAGGCCGGCTTGGTGTCTCACCGCGACGACATGCGCAATCTGAATCCTGATATTCAGGAAGAGATGCAGTGGCGTGTCACCAAGCGGATCTCCGAGAGGCCCGAAAACATCCTGTTGGACACGCATTGCGCCATCAAGACCGGTTCGGGTAGCTACCTGCCCGGATTAACGCCTCGGATGCTGGAGCGAATGTCGCCCAGCGCGATTATTCTTGTGGACGCCCACGAGGCCGAGATTCGGGGACGCCGAAAGCTCGACAAATCGCGTCCGATGCGAACCATCGAGGCCAACGACGATATTCTCGAGCACAAGGTGATCAACCGCGCCTATGCGGCGGCCTTTTCCGCCCGCAGCGGCTGCCTGCTGCGCATTATCCAGAACAACACCGGCGAGTTCGAACGGGCGGTTCAGGAATTCATCGACACGCTGCGATTCATTGGGGTCGAAAAGTTCATTTCTCAAGCCGCGGAAAAGCCGAAGGACAAAGAACCGAACTCTAACGGCGCTAGCAAAACCGCCCGGAGCAAGTCGAAAGCCTAAACAAATGGAGGATGCCTCGCGCTGAAAGCGGCGTCCGAGGGCGATAATCCGGCTGCTTGCCAAAAAAGTCTGCACATGTGTCTGCGACTTGCAGGAGTCCTTTATGCGCTGAGCGGAATGCTGTTCACTCTGGCGTGTTCCGCGGCTGACGGGTTCGGTTTGGCGAATGCAGTTCAATTACGTCTCGGATTAGAGAGTGGGAGCCTGTTTGTCACGCACCGGGCTATACAAGAAAGTGTTGATCTTGCGATTACGCGACCAGAAATGCTACCAGTGATTATCAGCACATTAACGCAGTCGAAGAATGATAATGGACACGTAATGGCATGGATGGAATTAAGCCGGCTTGGCATCCAGCACCAGACGAACCTTCTCGGCCAGTGTCTGCATGGAATACGGTTTTCCAATGTAGTGCATGACCTCGTCCTTGACTCCGCGGCGCACGATCATGTCCTCCGTGTATCCAGAGGTGAACAGCACCTGGATCTTTGGGTGGCACTTCTGCAAGCGCTCGGCCAGCTCGCGGCCGTTCATGCCCGGCATCACGACGTCGGTAAGTAGAAGGCCGACCGGCTCGCCGCGCTTCTCGGCTATCAGAATTGCCTCATCCCCGTTCGCCGCGGTCAGAACGCGGTAGCCCAGCCGCTTGAGCATCGCCGCGGAGATCTCGCGCACGCTCGCGTTGTCCTCGACGAGCAGCACGACCTCATGGCCGCGCGGCAGGTTGGCTCCGAAAGGCACCCGCGCCAGATGCTCAGCCAGTTCTTCGACGCGCGGCAGGTAGATGCGGAACGTCGTGCCCATCCCGACCTCCGAGTATACATCGATCACCCCACCTGCCTGCTTGACCACGCCGAATACCATCGCGAGCCCAAGGCCCGTGCCACGGCCCTCTTCCTTGGTGGTGAAGAACGGTTCGAAAATACGCTGCCTCACCTCTTCGCTCATGCCGTGCCCGGTGTCGCTCACCGTGATCCGCACGTGCCTTCCGGGGCGCGCGTCCGGATGCAAATGGCAGAACGACTGGTCGATGTCGACGTTCCCCGTTTCGATTTCCAGCTTCCCGCCGTCAGGCATCGCATCGCGCGCATTGACGCAGAGGTTGACGACGAGCTGCTGGAACTGCCCGGGATCGACCCTGACCGAGCCAAGATCGGCCGCCAGCGTCGTATCGAGGCTGATGTCCTCGCCAATCAGGCGGGTGAGCATCTTGCGCAGATCTCCGAGCAGCTCGTTGAGATTGACGATCCTGGGCTCGACGATCTGGCGCCGTGAGAAGGTCAAAAGCTGGCGTGTCAGCTCTGCCGCGCTTCTGGCGGCGCTCGAGGCTTCGACCAGATACTGGTGGAGCGGATCGGAAGGATCCAGGTCGAGCTTCGCCAGCTCGAGGTTGCCGCTGATGGCGGTAAGCAGGTTGTTGAAGTCGTGCGCCACGCCGCCTGCCAACCGGCCAATGGCCTCCATCTTCATGGCCTGCTGGAGTTGTTCCTGAAGCCGGCCGTGCTCCCGCTCCGCCTCCAGTCGTTCGGTGATGTCGCGGACGTTGAGCACGATGCCTTCGATGCCTTGTTCGTCGAGCCTGTTGGTGCCCCAAGCCTGCATGGGCACCCACTTTCCCTGCCTGTGCCGGTAGCGGTACTCCGAACGCCGGGCTGCACCGGGAGTCCGGACAAGTTCCTCCAGAACCTGCCGGACTGCGGGGAGGTCTTCGGGATGGATGAGTTCGAACGCGCTACGCCCGATGAGCTCATCAGGTTCGTAGCCGAGAATCCGCTGGATGGGACCGCGGAGCGACACGAGGACGCCATCCGCATTCACGACGCACAGGATATCCGAGGAGTTCTTTACCAGGAGCTTGAGGCGTCTCTCATTTTCGCAGACCGCTTTCTCGGCCTCCCGCAGGGCCGTGATGTCGGTCAGCACGCTCAGCCAGCCCGGCTCACCGCCGACGCTGACACTTGAGGCGCTGAACGACATCTGGAGCTCCTGCCCGCTCGCTGTCCTTACCGCATTTCGTGGTTGCGGATATCGCCCTGGGTGTCGAGCAGGCGGAGCAGCTTGTCGCGCTCCTCGGCATTGGCCCAGAGGTCGAGATCGCGCGCGGAACGCCCGATCACATCCTCGCGTCGCAAGCCCGAACCCAACTCGAAACCCCGGTTGACCTCAAGGAACACGTGATCCGACTTCCGGGTGAAACTGATGGACGCGGGAAGCAGATTGAAAAGCTCACGGACACGCTGCTCACTCTCCCGAAGCTCGTGCGACACCCTCGTGTAATCGGTGCTCTCATGCTGCGTGCCAGCCGCGCGGCCTCGGCCCTCGGCGCTTTGCTTCGCGGCATCCAGCTCCTGCTGAAGTCTGGCCACCTCGCGGGAAAGTCGCTCGATTTCGCGCCGGGCTGCGCCTAAATCCTCTGAAACCGCCATCATGCGCGGAGCATCACTCATGCCGAGGAATATAGTAGAAGTGTGGCGTAACTAATAGGAATTTGCTTTTGTCCGAGCAACGTGCTCAGCGCTTCGCGGGTGAGTGAGAATTGGTGTTCCGACTCCCCAAACATGCCGCGATGGTGCCAGGATTTGATCGTGGGTGTCAATCAGTGGGTTTGGCAGTCTTTGGCGCTCGTAAGCAGACTTGCTGGGTCGCCCACAGCATTAAATTCAGTCGTGGCCCAGTGAAAATGGCACGGAGTCGAACCCGAGCTTGAGTCAACAAGTTCCAGCCGGCTTACAACAAGTTTAACTCGCTCTGGTAGCATTCCGGGCAGATGCTGTGGGTAGCCTCGGCGCCGGAAATATCCCGGACGTATTTTTCCACCGAAACCCACCGGCCTGTTTCTTCGCGGACTTTCTTGCAGTAGCTGCAGATCGGGTAGATCTTGCTCAGGTCGTCGATCAGGCGGTCCCGGCGGTTTATTTCCTCTTTGGCAAGGACAATGCGAAGGGACAATTCCACCATCCGTTTGATCTGCTTGACCAGCTTGATGTGCAGGTCGTTATGGGGGTTCTCCTTGTTGTCCAGAAAACAGACTGTGCCGAACTGGCCGCCGTCGGGACGCTCGATGGGCATGCCCACATAGGAGATGATGTGCAGCCCGACCGCGGCGCTATTGTCTTTCCATTCGGGATCTTTGAAGGCGTTGGGTATCAGATTGAGCCCACGGCTTTTCAGCGTATATTCGCAATACCACCCGGAATCCGGATACTTGGAAGTGAAATCCGCCGGGTAAGGATTGCCTTCGGTTTTGCTGGAAAGAAGTATTTCGATTTCTTTTTCATCGACGCGGGTAATCAGTCCCGCGGGAACGCCAAGAATTTGGGCCCCTTCGTCGAGCAGATTCTGCCATTCTTTAAGCACATCCTCGGTGAGGATCTTCCTTGAAAACGGGTTGGCATTGTTATTTTCCATGGTTTCACCCTCGGGGCGAGATCAGAAAGTGATTATAAGAGCAAAAACCGGGCAGGGGATTCAAATCAAAAATACCGGGCGAATTGCCGCCACCATCCTGTTTCGGCAGATGCTTGTCTAATCTCACCCGTGCGCGTCCTATCCGAGCCGGCCCCATGGCCCTCAAAGCTTGTCACCTTCGTGGTCGGCCTGCCATCATTCCCGCATGACAATACTCCGATTCATCGTGTCGCTCGTGGCAGCGCTCGCCTCGGGATTGGTTGCTTCCGCCACCCCCCGTCCGGAGCTCCTATCCGAAGCCGATTTCCGGAATCCGCCACTCTCCGCCCGGCCGGGCGCCTTCTGGCCTTGGCTCAATGGAACGGTCAGCCTCGATCGCATCACCTACGAGTTGGAGGAGATGAAGGACAAGGGTATGAGCGGGGCCGACATTTGGGATGTCCGCTCCATCATGGATCCGGACCACCAGGTCCCCGCCGGCCCGGCGTTTCTGGGGGAGGAATCGCTCCAGGCCATCCGCCACGCCATCCAGCAGGCCGATCGGCTGGGGCTGCGGCTGGGCATGATCGCCGCCAGTGGCTGGAACGCCGGGGGCGCCTGGATAACCCCCCCCGATTCCGGCATGGGGCTGTTCCACTCCGAGTTGGCCGTCGAGGGCCCCAAGGCCTTGACGCAGGAGCTGCCTTTCCCCGAGGTCCCAGCGCCCTGTCCCAAGGACGCCACCGGGCGCCCTGTTTATTCTAAGGATGTGGCGGTCCTTGCCGTGCCGGTGACAGGCACCTCGAAGCGAATTCCCCGGGCCGCAATTGTCCGTCTGACCGAGCGCCTGGATGCCAGGGGGCATCTGACCTGGAATGTGCCTGCCGGGAAATGGGTGATCCTCCGTTATGTCATGACCAACACCGGGCATCCCCTGGTCGTGCCGTCTCCCAATTCCGAAGGGCCGATGATTGATTTCCTGAATCCCGACGCGACCCGGTTCCATTTCCAATACATCCTCGACCGGCTCGAATCCAAGCTCGGGAAGCTCGGGAAAACCTCTCTGAAATACCTCGAGGTCGACAGCATGGAGCTGGGGGACGAAACCGCCTGGACAGGCCGGCTGCCGGCCGAGTTCACCCGGCAGCACGGGTACGATCCGCTGCCTTATCTGCCCGCCTTGAAAGGATGGACTGTGGAAAGCGAGGACGTCACCCGGCGGTTTTTATACGACTGGAAAAAGACGGTCAGCGATATGTTCATCGAAAACCATTACCGGGCGGGAAAACGCTTGCTCAACCAGCACGGGCTGGAGCTGTGCGCCGAAGCCGGCGGCCCCGGCGTCCCGATTTGGAGCTCCTGTCCGGTGGAAGCCCTCAAGGCGCTGGGATCGGTGGACATCCTCCGCGGCGAGTTCTGGCCCAAGCACCGGAACATCCGGGTGATCAAGGAAGTGGCCTCGGCCGCGCACATCTATGGGATCAAGATCGTCGACGCCGAGTCGTTCACCTCGTGGCGGCACTGGCAGGATGGACCCTATTTCAACAAGCAGCTGGCCGACATTGCCCTCGGGGAAGGCCTCAACCGTTTTACGTTTCACACCTTCACCCACAGTCCGGACGCTGCGGGCCTGCCGGGCTTGGCCTACCACGCCGGCACCCACATCAACCCCAACGAGGTCTGGTGGCCGATGGCCCGGCCCTTTGTCGATTATCTCTCCCGCTGCAGCCACATGCTCCAGCAAGGCCACTTCGTTGCGGATGTCTGCTATTACTACGGCGACAAGGCGCCGAATTTTGTCTCCTCGAAACACCTGGGATTCTCCCCCGGCATCGGGTATGACTACGACGCGGTCAACAGTGATGTCATCCTGAACCGCATGACGGTCAAGAACGGACGGCTGGTGCTGCCCGATGGCATGAGCTACGCACTCCTGGTCCTGCCCCATCAAAGCGACATGGACCTCGATGTGCTTCGGAAGATCGCGGCGCTCGTCAAGGCGGGCGCCACAGTGGTGGGCCCCAAGCCTTCGCGCACCGGCACCCTGGTGGATTATCCCCGGCGCGACGGCCAGGTTGCCGCCCTGGCGGACCAGGTTTGGGGTCCTTGTGACGGGGCGCAGATCCAAGAATACCGCCACGGCAAGGGGCGGATCGTTTGGAACCGTTCCCTTCCCACGCTGCTACGCAAGGCCGGAATCCCGGAGGACTTCAGCTATCAGGGATCAGACGGCCGGACGCGGCTGGATTACCTTCACCGCCGAATGGCGGGCGAGGACGTCTATTTCGTTTGCAACCTCAACGAGCGATGGGAAGACGTGGCATGCACCTTCCGCGTCGGAAACAAACAGCCGGAATTGTGGCATCCGGAAACCGGCGAGATACGTCCTCTGCCAGCCTTTGAACCGGCCAAGGGCCGGACGCGCCTGCACCTGCACCTGGCGCCAGCGGAATCCGTTTTTGTGGTCTTCCGCAAGCCCGCCCCTCCGGTTCACTTCACCCGCATCGAATTCACGACCGAGAGTGCCTTGCCCAGGATGCGCCCCCATCTGCTTCCGCATGCTGCCACACCGGGCGGGCCCATGTGGCTGTCCGATGGGAACAACGGTCCCGAACAGCAGCAGATCACCTTCGATCTCGCCACGGTCCGCGACCTCAGCAAAATCCGGCTCTGGAACTACAACGACCACGCGCGGGGAAACCTCAATTACGGCATCAAAGACTTCACCGTTGAGATCTCCGCCGACAACGTCGCCTACCGTGCCTGCGGCAAGTTCACCCTCCACGCGGCCCCCGAGAACGAGGAGCGCGAATACGGTCAGGAGATCGAGGTCACCGCCCAAGCCGTCCGCTATGTGCGGCTGGCCATCCAATCCAACCAAAATCAACCCAATTACCTCGACGGCATCAGCCCGTTCGCCGGGCTGTCCAAGGTGGTCTTCTTCGGTCCGGAGGAGATATTCGGCGTGCGCGTAGCCTCAGTGTCGAGCGGGGTGGCGTTTGATCCGGCGACCGATGGGCACTGGGAGTGTTGCATCCCCCCGCCGAGTTGCGCCTGGACGCCGCCGGACTGCCGTATCTGAAAGTATGGGAGCCGGGAACCCACACCGTCTTTGACACGCGGGGCCGCTCACGGAAAATCGAGGTCGCGTCCCTGCCCGATCCGTGGGCGCTCGAGGGCGCGTGGTCGGTCCATTTCCCAAGAGGCTGGGGCGCTCCGTCCCATAAGGTCTTTGACCAGCTGATATCGTGGACCGACGCGGCCGAGGACGGGATCCGGCATTTTTCCGGGCGGGCGGTTTATCGGAAGATCTTCGAACTGCCGCTCGAACTCCTGGAAGCAGGTTCAAGTGTGGAACTCGACCTGGGGGTGGTCCAGCATGTGGCCAGGGTCACGTTGAATGGCCGGAATCTCGGAGTTCTTTGGAAACCGCCCTATCTTCTGGATGTGACTGGCGTGGCCGTTCCCGGCAGAAACGAGCTGGTGGTCGAGGTGGCAAACACCTGGGCTAACCGGATTGCCGGCGACGCCTACCTTCCGCCGGACCAGCAATATTGCCGAAGCAACATCCTCCGGACGCGCGCCGTCAAAGGGCTGCGGCTTCAGCCCTCAGGATTAATCGGGCCGGTGCGAATCCTCCAGGGCCGGAACCTGAGGCTGTATCCACGGGAAACACAGGCTACCAAGAGCGGCCACGCCATCCAGTGAGTGTATGATCGACTGTCGCCTGGAGAAGCTACTGATCGCCAAAGAGAAGCGAATTACGTTAACGTTGCAGAGATGCTTTGCTGGCCTTTTTGCGCCCGGTTTCTTTCCTGCAAGCAATTACTGCCGCTTGCAGGACTCACCTATTATCGGGCCTTATCACAGCTTAGGGTCCGTCAAAAAATAAGCTATACATTCGTTGCACTCAAATTGGCCTAGGGCAAGGCACGAGGGAAGGAGTGTATCCGCAGCGATACTCGACCGACCGAGTAACGAAGCCCCGGGCCAATTTCAGTGCAACCCTCCGGGCGGCGGTGCTTCTTCACTCCGACGTCGTTGCTCGCTCCTTTCAGACCCACTGGGGGTATGCGCGTCGCTCGCGCCTCGTCGGAGCGAACAATCCCTCGCCGCGAATGTATAGCTTATTTTTTGACGGACCCTTAGCCCGGGTTCAAATGGACGTTCCTGAATTTCCCGGCAGGGCCGAGCATATCAGCATGCCCGTGTGCGATGCCGCGCTTCGTGCGACTTCCTCCGGGGTGCCCTCAGCTACGATTCTGCCTCCGTCCGCTCCGCCCTCGGGCCCCAGGTCAATCACATGATCGGCGTGGAGGATCACGTCCAAGTTGTGTTCAATGACGAGGACGGTATTCCCGGCGTCCACGAGTCGGTCAAGAACGGCCAGTAATTTCCTGAGGTCGTCGAAGTGCAGGCCGGTGGTCGGCTCGTCCAGGATGTAGAGGGTGCGTCCGGTGTCGGTCCGGCCGAGCTCTCGGCTCAGCTTGACCCTTTGCGCTTCGCCGCCCGAGAGGGTGGACGCCGGCTGGCCCAGCTTGACGTAATCCATCCCGACGTCCCGGAGCGTTTCGAGGAGGCGTTTGAGTTCCGGGTGGGCGCCGAACACCTCGAGCGCCTGGGCGATGGTCAGGTCGAGCACGTCTGCGATGTTCAGGTTCCGGTACCTGACTCGCAGCGTCGCCTCGTTGTAGCGCTTGCCCCCGCAAACCTCGCAGGGGAGCCAGACGTCGGGCAGGAAGTGCATCTGCACGCGCTTGATTCCGTCGCCGCCGCAGGCTTCGCATCTGCCCCCGGCGACGTTGAAGGAGAAGCGGCCCGGCCCAAATCCGAACATTCGGGATTCGGGCAAGCAGGAAAAGAGCTCCCGGATCAGCTCAAAGGCGCCCGTGTAGGTCGCAGGATTGGAACGTGGGGTCCTGCCGATGGGGCTCTGGTCCACGTGGATAACCTTGTCGAGCAACTCGGCACCCTCGAGGCGGTCGAAGCGTCCGGGTTTCTGTTTCGAGTTGTGAAGGAGCGCGGACAGGGCCGGCTTCAGGATGCCGATGACCAGGGAGCTCTTGCCGGCACCCGAAACGCCGGTCACAGCGGTGAAGACGCCCAGGGGGATCGAGACGTCGATCCGGTCGAGATTGTTCTCGGCGGCTCCGATGACCTTCAGGATGCCCGAAGACCGCCGTCTTTGGACCCGGGCGGGGATCTTTTCCCGACCGGAGAGGTAGCGACCGGTCAGGGTGTCCGCGCGGAGAAGCTCGCGCGATGGGCCCGAGAAGACGATCCGACCGCCGCCTTCACCCGCTCCCGGACCGAGATCGACCACCCAGTCGGCGGCCCGGATGATGCCCGCGTCGTGCTCGACGACCAGCACGCTGTTCCCACGGTCCCTGAGTTTCCTGAGCGTCTCGATCAGGCGGGCGTTGTCGCGGCCGTGGAGGCCCACCGAAGGCTCGTCGAGCACGTAGAGGATTCCGGACAACTCGCCGCCGAGCTGGCTTGCCAGCCGTATGCGCTGCGCCTCGCCGCCCGAGAGCGAAGGACCCTGCCGGTCCAGGGACAGGTAGGAGAGACCCACAGATTCGAGGAACTGGAGCCGCGCCCCGATCTCCTTCAACACTTCCGCCGCCACGATTCCCTTCGAACCCGGCAGCTTGAGGCCTGCGAAAAACGCCGACGCATCGGCCACGGAAAGAGACGCCACCTCCACGATGCTTTTCCCGCCGACGAAGACCGAGACGGCTTCGGGTCTGAGCCGGGCGCCGCCGCATTCGCTGCACTCGGCTTCGGAGAAGTATTTCATGTAGTATTCGCGCATCATCGCGGATTTCGTCTCGGTGAACCTTCTCATCATCGAGTTTAGGGCGCCCTCCCAGGGCATGTTGAAGGTCCCGGATCCGCGCCGCCCCACGTAGCTCACCCTGACCTCGCGGTCCCCAATTCCACGCAGCATGATCTGCCGGTGTTTTTCGGGGAGTTTCTTCCAGGGTCTGTCGAGATCTATGCCGAAGGTTGCGGCCACCGCGCCCACAATCCTGCTGCTCCAGCTACCCGCTTTGCCCATGACCTTCGCCCAAGGCTCGATGGCGCCCGCGCGGATCGAGAGCGACGGGTCGGGCACCACGAGATCAGGATCCATCTCGACCCTCCGGCCCAGGCCCCCGCACGCCGGACACATGCCGAGGGGGCTGTTGAAGGAGAAGGTCTGGGGGGTGAGCTCGACGAAACCAGCGCCGCACCTCTTGCAGCTCCTCCGGCCGCTGAACCTCTCGTCTGGCGCCTTCCCCTCCGCCCTTCGCGCCACAAGGAATCCGTTCCCCTCCCTGAGGGTGGTCTCAACCGTGTCAGCCAGCCGGCGACGGTCGGTTTGCGCCGGATTGATCCGGTCCACCACGATCTCGATCGTGTTCTTCCTCCTTGGCGAGAGAGCCAGATCATCGACCCGCGCCATCTCGCCGTTCAGCATCACCCTCATAAAACCGCGTCTCATCAGATCCGCGATCTCCCCCCCGAAGGAGCCCTTGCGGCCCTCCACGAGGGGAGCGAGGATGAAGACCTGGGCATCGATGCGGGCCAGCGCCTCCACGACCTCCTGCGGCGACAGCGGCTCGATCTCCACGTCGCATCGCGGGCACCTGGCCGTTCCCACTCGCGCCCAGAGCACGCGCATGTGGTCCCAGATCTCCGTCATGGTCCCCACCGTGGATCGGGGGTTTGCGGAGGCTTTCTTCTGTTCGATGGCCACGGTAGGCACCAGGCCGTCGATCCTGTCGAAAGGGGGCTTTTCCCTCTGGCCGAGGAATTGGCGCGCGTAGGAGGAAAGGGTTTCGATATATCGCCTCTGCCCCTCTGCATAGAGGGTATCGAAGGCGAGGGAGGATTTACCGGAACCGCTCACGCCGGTGAAGACGACGAGGCTGTTCTTAGGGAACGAGAGGTCGTGGACCTTCAGGTTGTGTTGCCGCGCGCCGCGGATCCTTATCTCTGAAACCTCGTGCATATCTTGCCGCTCAGAATGTGGGTTTTCGACGTGGCTGAAGTGTGTCTGGCCAGAAGGGAGCATTCAAGGGGAAACAGGATGGATCGATTGATCACTGGCTGAATAACAAAACCTACGAGGAAGTTCCTCATCGCCAGACTAAAAAACAAAAAAGAGCTTGCACCCGCCTGGAGCGGCAAAAACTCAGCCTAATTAAACCCGGCGTAAAAGCGATTCTCCCTTATCCAGCGTCAGCCATAAACCCAATGCTTATCAGTTCATTTGACGCAGGAAGCGCTTTGCAGTAGTTTTTGGGCTGTGATTTGCTCGCCTCTCGGAATTCAACTAAATGAATCAGAATAAAACCACGCTCGGTGCCGCCATGAAAAAGATTTTGCATCTGATTCCCGTCTGTCTGACGGCAATCGCCTTGTCTGCTTCCGCGCTCGCGGCGGGACAGAAACCCAACATCCTCTTCATTGTCGCCGATGATCTGGGCTGGAGGGACGTTGGTTTTCACGGTTCGGACATCCGGACGCCCAACCTGGACAAGCTTGCGGCGGGCGGGACGAGGCTAGAACAGTTCTATGCGCAACCGATGTGCACGCCCACGCGCGCCGCCTTGATGACCGGACGTTATCCGCTGCGATACGGCTTGCAGACCGGAGTCATCCCCACCGGCGGCGCTTATGGCATACCGACTGACGAGTGGCTCCTGCCGCAAGCGCTCAGAGAGGCAGGCTACACCACGGCGATCATCGGGAAATGGCACTTAGGCCACGCCGATAAAAAGTACTGGCCAAACCAGCGCGGCTTCGATCATCAATACGGCCCGCTCATTGGCGAAATTGACTACTTTACCCACGAATGCGAAGGGAAGGTGGACTGGTACCGAAACAACAAACTCCTCAAGCAGAAGGGCTATTCAACAACCTTGTTCGGCAACGACGCAGTCAAATTCATTAGCGAACAGTCTCCGGCCAGGCCGTTTTATCTCTATCTCGCCTTTAACGCTCCGCACACGCCGTATCAGGCGCCGCAGGAGTATCTCGATACTTACAAGAACATTCCCGACCCGAACCGCCGGGCCTACGCCGCCGCCATCACGGTGATGGATGAACAGATTGGCCGGGTACTGGCCACGCTGGACCAAAAGCGGTTGCGCGACAACACGCTGATCGTGTTCATGAGCGACAATGGCGGCACGCGAAACGCCATGTTCGCCGGCGCCATGGCCGATGTGTCGAAGGCCAAAATTCCATGCGACAACGGTCCTTATCGCGAAGGCAAAGGCATGAACTACGAGGGCGGCACGCGCGTCGTGTCGTTGGTGAACTGGCCTGGCCATGTCGCGTCGGGTGCCGCGGTCAACGAGATGATTCACGCGGTGGACTGGTATCCGACCCTGGCCGCGCTTGCCGGAGCGTCCACCGCAAAATGCAAGCCGCTCGATGGCCTCGATGTCTGGCCCGCCATCAGCGAAGGCAAACCATCTCCGCGCAGCGAGATCGTTTACAATGTCGAGCCGTTCCGTGCGGCGGTCCGGCAGGGCGAATGGAAACTTGTCTGGCGTGCCATCCTACCGGCCTCCATCGAGCTTTACAACATTCCGCAAGATCCGTCCGAAAAGAACAACCTCGCCGCGCAATATCCTGACAAAGTCGCCGCGTTGCAGAGGCGCGCCAACGAACTGGCAGCCCAGGCGGCGAAGCCGGCGTTGTTGGAGCTGGGTTTCAAGGAGTTGATGCATCAGTTTCACCTGCCGCCGGCGTTTCCGGATGAAGAATTCGAATTCATTCAAGAGCGGTGAGGCGCGGATTTGAAATGGGTTGTCCAACCCAAGGCGCCCGGACGCGCTGATAAACCTTTGACATTCCGGCTGCTTGGGATTGCCACAGGATTGTAGTCTTATCTCACGGCTCACTGTGTCCAATGACGTCGTGCATGGTTCCAATCATTGAAAATGGAGTGATGGAATTCGCGACTTGAGCGTTTCCGAAGACCGACCAAGCCTCTGGCAGAAGACAATCCTGCCCTGTTTCGCGTTGTATGACCCCACTCGGGCTGGCACACTCCCGTCCGATTGAAAAAGCAAATGCCTATGAATCCCCTTTGCCAGGCCGCATCGGTCTTCCTTCGCGTCACGCCATGCTCTGTTCAGTTCTCCGTGCACATGGAAGGATTACGCACCATAGCTATCACGTTGGGCTTCGCACTCCTGGCTGCGACGGTGGTTGTTGCCGCTCAGCAACCCGACGAGAAGATCGTCGTGCCGCTGGACAAAGGCATCCCCGATATCCTGGTCCGCCATACCGTCGAGGTGGAGCCGATCCGATCGGATCCGCATAAAGGGCTGAATGTGCGTTTCGGCGTGGCCGATTGGCCCAACGTTTATTTCCGGCCCAAGATGGGCGTCTGGGACTGGAGCGGCTACACCGGTCTTGCTGTGGATATTTATAATCCCGAATCCATCGCGCAATTGGTGAACATGCGCGTGGACAATGAGGGCGCCGATGGAGCGAACCATTGCAACCAACTCGGCACGAGTATACCGCCAGGAAGATGGACCACATTCCGCATTCGGTTCAACCGGAAGGGTGAGGATGCGCTTTGGGGAATGCGCGGGCTTCCCATCACGGGCCCCAAGGGTGGGGGAGCAGTCCTCGATCTCACACGCGTTACGGCGTTTCAAGTATTCCTCGCTCGTCCGACAACCGAGCACACTCTGATCTTCAACAATTTCCGTTTGTATGGCGGAGGAGCGCGCGAGGACCAGGTGGCCATGCCTTTCGTGGATCGTTTTGGGCAGTACCGGAACGCCGATTGGCCCGGCAAGCTGAAATCCGAGTCGAATTTCGCCGAGCGC